>Ga0065704_10070149_pt1 | contig 261744 bp, 108 predicted proteins | sample SwiRhicommuniRL2_FD_59091 | JGI IMG/M metagenome (GOLD analysis project Ga0065704, IMG submission 59091) | Switchgrass rhizosphere bacterial communities from Rose Lake, Michigan, USA - RL2 v2 (version 2) | ecosystem: Host-associated > Plants > Roots > Rhizosphere > Soil | place: East Lansing, MI
TATATTATGTTTAATTATAAAATGAATTCTCTACAGTAATTTCAGTAATAACAATATTGGAATTATCAAATGGTAATAGTCAATTCCTTCCTAATAATATCAATACTTTCATAATAATATCAATACTTCAATAGTTGTACCAGTTGATACTCATATTAGAATTGATGTATCTGCCAATGACGACTACTTTGAATAAGTAGGAGAAATTGATATTGCTTTGTAGCTTAATCGGTAAGCAGTGTACTCTCAATGATTTGTCATATATTATTAATTTATTATAATAAAATAACTCAAAATTTGTTAGAATATAACTCTATAAAATATGAATATATTCATAAAGCAAGTGTTAATTTAAAGATTCTTCTTATTATTATTAGAAACTTACGTTCATTAAATAACTTGATAATAAACCTCACGGCATGAATTGACGTCAACGATGCAATGCCTCTAATCTAGATCTATGGAAATTAGAAAATTTTCTAGTATGAATTAGAAAGAGCCCCAACGGACCTACTGAGATAGACTCCAATGGACTTAATTAGATCTGTACTAGAAATACTTAGCTTTATAAGAACTAGTGAACTGCAGACCTGGCTCTTAAAATAGAACATGCAATCCCTCTCTCTGCTTTCAGCTAGTTCTTGATCCAATAGCCTGACAACCTTAATTCTCTGAAATATATAATTCTGTCATGAATTATTTATGAAAATCTCTGAATCATATACCAATTAATATTATACTATAGATCAATGCTATTCTATATAGATCAATGCTATTCTATATAGATCAATGCTATTCTATATAGATCATGATATACTCTCGAATTCCTGTTTCGTTAGCTACGTAATAATGGCATTAAACGTTTAAATTTTGATTTTTGCATCACTTTTGTTATTTTGTAATCATGAATCATGAGTGTGTAATTTAATGAAGAGCTTTTGTATCATGATACACCACATCTGTATCTCAACAATCAAACACGCTATTAGTTCACATTCTTATGAAGCTCACTAATTCCTTGTTGGAAAAATCTACCCACTTTTTCATCTACACTCACCTGAATTGGTTTCAAGCCTTCGTTATTCACGATTGAAGGGTCCGCACCTAATTGTACCAACTTCACTGCAACATCACCATGTCCCTCGGCCAAAGCATGATGTAACGCGGTCCAGCCATCAATATCCTTGACATTTAAGTTGGCCTTACCTGGCCCTGCTAAAAGTTCCACTATTGGTTGGGATCCAATACTGGCTGCCCGATGAAGGGCCGTGCTCCCTTTATTATCCTTAATTCTACACGAACACTTATAGTCCACCACTAACATTCTGACGACATTGGAACGATTCTTACTGACTGCCAAATGCAATGCTGTGGTGCCCTGGTTGGTAGTCAAGTTTATATCAATGTCGCTATCACTCTTGAGCAAGGCATCCAAAATTTCAACGTTGCCTAAAGATGCGCTGATATGTACGGGAGTCCAACCACTGGCGTCCACCATATCATCAATTTCTATGGTCGCAATTGCTGCTCGTGGCTTCAAAAGATACTCCACCATCTCCAAGTTGTTCTGAGAACATGCCCAATGTAAAGGGGTCCGTTCGTCCTCGTCCTTCGTGAGGATCAACTTTGCATTTTCGTCAATGAGTTGTTTGGCAAGTTGGGTCTTGTTTTCCCGTATCGCTTCGTGTACTAAATATTTGTTTTCAGCCATTGTTACTGTATGAATGGAAGAAGAATCGCCCCAGAAATGTCAATTTGTACTGATCTATAACGTGAGGGCGAATCACGTGCAATTCACTACACTACTGTTTCTTCCAACATCTTGTAATATTAACGTATCTTAACTAAATATACCTAATCCTCCTCATCCTCTGAGCCTGTGTCAGAGTCACTTGGAGGTTGGTTGAAAAATGGTGCAGCAATGATTGTCATTTTTGGTCCAGCCAATTTTGTATCGTCAGAAGTATTGTGATCCGAATCCTTTGGACGATTATCCATTAGTGATTTGTAGTCAGCACTCATACTCCTTAAATCCTTTTCTGTCATGAACCGTGAATTTGTGGATACGAGAGAAATCTCTTGGTTACTCAGTGTTGGGAATACCGAGGATGCAGTGTTATTTTGAGACATACTCATGGTTCTTGGTTGTGCTGTGGTGTACCTGTTGTCATTATTTAGCTGTGACGTATTGTAGTTACGTTTTAACGAATCCAAGTATGCCTGATAGTCATTTTGTGGGGTTGACACGTTTTGAGCTGTGCTTGTTGAAGAAGCAGAATAGTTGCGTGTGTGTAAGGGCAGCGAGGAAGAGTCCAACGATGACGCTCCCGAATCAGATGAAAACGACGGCACAAAAATATCGTTATGTAGTATAGCAATATGGTTGGCTTCATGCGTCTTATTTTCCAGATTGTTGTAGAGTGGCATGAAGTCGGTTCCTAGATCGTGAAGGTTGGAGTTGGATTGAGACGAGAGTTTTTCATTATTGTTGGAAGTGGTTACAGTTTTGTCACTATTGCTACCTGGAGCACCACCATCGGGTTTGTCAGTGGGAGAATCGGGATTACTAACGGCTGGAGAAAGAGCATTACTCACCAAATCATTGTATGTATGATCCAAGTTGAAGATCTTTCTGGATTTGAATTTGGTAGACATTCTTGCACTGCTGCAATTATTATACATGAAATCGATTTCTTCCAACTTCAATCCCTTAGTTTCATACACCGTGAAAAACACAAATATCACTCCTGCGGCATTGCAACTTCCCCATATGAAGAAGATTTTGTTTCCTATGGCAACAGTTCTATTACCCGTATCAATTAGATATGGAGTGATATATGCAAACACGAAATTCACCAACCAGTTTGAAGCTGCAGTTAAGGATATTGCCTTTTGACGGATACTAATACCATAGATATCCGTAGAAACGGCCCACGCACAACCACCCCAAGAACTAGCAAAGAATGCAATAAATACACATGAAAACGAGATACTTAAGATGGCACCCACCTCTTGTTTCGGTACACTCACCCCTGTTATAGCAATAATGAAATTTGCAACAGACATACCAATACCACCATAGATTAAAAGTTTTCGCCTACCAATGATATCAACAAGTATGATTCCAGGGATAGTGAATATAGTGTTGACCAAGTACGTAATGAACGACATGATGTAATAGTTGTGAATGCCTGTTGAAGAGAAAAAGTTGACACCATAATAGAAAATGAAATTGATACCCGAACATTGTTGGAATACCTGGACACCAATCCCTGTGATCATTCTTAAGACTTGTTTATGTCTTCCTCCACCGTTTCTGAAACAATCCAACATAGTTGTTTTACCAAATGAGAGTTCGTAATCGTAATTGGCCTTGATTTCCACCAACTCTTCAATCAAATCAGCATCATCTGGCGGAAGCCTACGAAGCTTCGAAAGACTATTCAAAGCTCTATGAATATTATTCTTCTGAACATAATAACGGGGACTTTCAGGTAAAAACATCATACCAGAACTCAAAATAAGAGCCCATAGAAATTGTAACCCCACAGGGATACGGTACGACGCTGAACTATTGATTCTTCTTGTTCCTTGGCATATAGCACTTGCTAAAAGCAAGCCCCAAGTGATGGCCCATTGATATGTAAAAACAACGGAACCTCTGACCCATTTCGGAGATGCTTCTGCTTGGTATAATGGTACAATAGCAGACAAAATACCGACTGCAACACCCGAAACAGCTCTTCCAACACATAAAAATGGAATCGTGGAGGACGCGAGTTGAAGGATATTTCCCACATTGAAAACCACCGCAGATGCAAAGATGATAGAAAACTTACGTCCATAATTGTCGGATATTAATGGGGCGATAAGAGCACCAAAAAACGTCCCGAGGGATAAAATGGCAGTAATTAAAGCTCTTTCGTGAGTACTGAATGACGTACCGTTTGAAGGGAACGTACTGTAAACATATTTCATTTCAAGAATATCGTTAATAAGTCCGGTATCGTATCCATAAAGAAATCCACCAACTGCAGCAACTAGACCGACTACAATAGCCGAGTTCGAGGACGATTTCTGTCGTAATTTTTTATAGTATTCTTCTTCGATGGTATTGTCGTAAAGGATCCTTTCTATATAGGAAAACATGATGAATATGTTGTGATTATGTGTTTTGTAAGACTGATGTGAAGTCTTTTTGATTTGTCCTGTAAGATGAATGTAATAGAATTTGTAATAGATGAGTCAAATCTTAGTTATACTAAATAAAATAACTGATCGTGAATATAGTTGAACTTGTTGTGATAGTATGATTTTGAGGAATAGCAAATATATGAAACTGGCTAGCAAGGCGTTCAAAGTTGAGGACTGATTCTTTCTTGATAGTAACCTGTACCGAAGTGAGATCCTCTGATTTGAACTTAGTCTTATTAGACTTTTTAATACTTCCTTGGCCGGCTATCTGTATTTGCACTTCACTTGTACAGCTTGCACTTGTTGTATCAAGATCTTTCGAATTAGAATCACCAACAACTATAAATATTCATTGGAGGTGAAGAGGGCCGAAGAACAAATTTTCAAAAGAAACAAACGGGGAAGACTGTAAGTGTTGGGAATCGCCGGAAATTATTTATGGCAAAGATTAGGTATAGTCTGGGTAACTAATCTATAAACTAATAAGATAAATAAATTTTATTCCTGTCATGATGGTTTGTTAATTTGTATTCAGATGCGTGTGTGAGCGAAAAACGATTTCCCCATAAAGTGGGGGTCTAAGCCCGAGTTAGCTCAGATTGCGTTAGCCCTGACTGGGAAAGAAAGCGAACTAGAGCGACGGCCCCGGCCGCTACTATTTAATAGATTTTTACATTGCTAGTTGGTGACGTGACACACTATACCAATATATCTTAGCGGTGGCCTTCATCAGTTTGCCATGTGAGGTATAATGTTTATTATGTAATATTTCAGATTCCGATTTAAGCAGACAACATATTTGACAATATCTTTCTCTACAAGAATATGAGATTAACTATCGCAGCTTGGGATAGAGATTTAGATATGTATCGCTCCAATATTTTAGAGAACGTTCACGAACTGTGATTAAGTCGAGCTGCCAGATATCGATTCAGTACGACATTTCGAAGAACTTTTTACATACGTCAATCCCATATACAGATTCAGTGCGACATTTTTGAGAACAAACTTAAGATACGTCAATCGGTGCCATATATACATTCAGTACGACATTTTAGAGAGCCATCAACGATCTGCGGTTACCTCAATCGGATCCAAATATACATTCGCTACGAAATTTCTAATAGTAGACTCCAAACTTCGATACTGCTAAAATAATCCAGTTTTAGGTGATCGAACGTTTTCTAAGTTTTAAATTGTAGATCCATCCTCATGCGAAATTTGCAGCCAATGGGATCTTGAATATTATATAACGAGTTGAGTTCCGTTAAGAGAGCCAGACCTATGATGGGGAGATAGAGAACCATTTGTCGCAGGTCCCATTATGCACTTGAGTTGATAGTCCATTAAGTTGCAGTCAATAGTAGATCTCGCCTAGGGGTATAATACTGGATGATGGTGTAACCCTCAGACTTCCATCTCACTCTCTGATGATATTTAATTCTCTAATGATATTCAACTCTCTAACGATATTTAATTCTCTAATGATATTTAATTCTCTAATTTGTATTCGCTATTTCCAGCAATAATTAGAGCCACTCAATTCTTCACAACATTAAGAAGAGAAATAATATTATGAGATACAACTAATACTTGTGACTAGCCATAAATTGATCATTCCTTATTTAACAACGATCAGTTGGTGAAATAGTTTTATGATATTATGTTTAGTAATTGTCGTCACCATTCATCCATGGTTTTCATCTTGGAAAATGCCTAATCTCATAAAGCTATAAATTCCTAATTTTTCAGATCTTACGTTGATTAAGAGAGTCTGAATCAAACCGAAACAATAGATACCTCTACCACTCTATAACTTCCTTTTCACTATAATTGGTGTTTCCTTGGAGAAATGTCTAGAATTCACGTCTCCTGCATATACCCAAATCGAATCCACGTAAAAAACCTATGAGTTGGCGGTAAAACAAGTACAGCTCTAAATACAATGCCTTCACCAGTTAGCGATAAAGTGAGGATCAAGAGCAATACTAGCGTCAAGTTGGTAAATGCTAGTGACGAATTTATTGAAAACAAAGTCTCCGTCAAATCAAGAGAACACCCCCCAAATGCCACTTCTTCAAACTTAGGAGATGTTGCTAATGGATTATACCATAATCTAATTCACCAAACAAGCAGTAAGACATCTATAACCAGTGCTATAGTATACTATTTGAACCATACAATATTGCTTTTCGTATTTCTATTCATCTCCATCTATAGGAACTTCCACCACTTATACGAACGCATAACCTTAAAATACTTGACCTTAGCATATTACCCAAGCAAATCGCCCCAAGTGATTCGAGATGATGTTAGTAAGTTAACAAAGATTCCTAAGAGAATGGCATGCATACTTGATTTGAAGGATGACGACGATGAAAACGGTGGAGTCGACGGGTTGATAAACCAGGTTAGTGAACTCAGCGCGTGGGCACTTTCAGCAGGGATTACATCCTTGACTATCTATGAGTATAACGGCTTGCTCAGCACAAACTATCGCGTCCATTTACCGTTGCTTACAAGAGAATTATCCAAAAACTTGGCCACGTACTTTGGTACCGAATTGATTCCTCTCTTCTCATTTAAGATTCCTCATAAGAATTTGGTGGTATATTCAGATCCTAGTGCTGGTCCTAATGGGGACTCCCAGAGAGTGATTGATTTGGAAATCACATTATTGTCAAGAATTGATGGTAAACCAACTATTGTTGAATTGACGAAAACTATGAGTGAACTTGCACAGGCTAAAGAATTGTCAGTGAATGATATTAGTATTGACCTTATTGATGAAGAACTTATCGAGTTAGTGGGTCCAGAACCTGATTTACTTGTGAGTTTCGGACCCACCTTGGATCTTCAAGATTTCCCTCCATGGCATATTCGCTTAACTGAGATTTACTGGGAACCTGGTAACAAAGATGTTAATTATGCGGTATTTATTAGAGCCCTTCAGAAGTTTTCAAATTGCAAGGTCAATGTTGGCCGATAGAGCATATGATGTGGAAGTGATAGCACTCTAGAATTAAAATACACCATTTCAATCCACGATACCATTGACAATATCAAGTTTCCAATTGTCTGCTTACATCTTCTTGCACATATCCAATATTACTTTACTATGCATTCATCTAGATTACCTAGATTCATATCGGATTGACCTATCTTCTCACTTGTTAGGTATAAATTTCTTGAATTAACAGGTTCCTTCAAAATCAGGGTGTTTGGTCATTATCTACGAACGTTCGAGTACTATTCAGCCATACTCTTGTGGATATGTTGCTAATATGACGGCCGAACCACATTATCTATATATATAGCTATATTTATCAATCCAAGTAATGGCTATTCAAGAATATATGCTATTATTCAATAACTAGAATATATTCTTGAATTAAAGGAGAACATATTGGACATTTCTTGTATTGAAGTGTAGACGAGAATCATCAAAATTCATGATTTTGCACCCATGAAGTTACCCGGATATACACCATTATTCCGATAAAAATAGATCATACGCGCTTTTCCCGTAATGAGTGAAAAAATTCAGCCCCCCTAGTGGTTGCAAATTAAGCCTTCAAGCAGCTTTACTTGCTTGATGTCTTGTGCCTCTAAGCGTGTCTCTAAGCTTGCCTCTAAATGCCTCACTCCTGGCGAAGCAAAGAATATCAATATCGCCGTAAGGCTGTCTCTAAACTCTTTCGGTTATCCTACCTCCCTTAGAGTTCTTAGGGTGGGTACCTCTATTATTAGGACTCTCTAGTGAACTCTTGTCTCCATTTGCTCGATCTTCCTCGGATGCTCTAGAGTAAAAATAGATGAGGATTTGCGTAATTGACGACGTTTACGATCTGTATTATACGCCCTATGGATTATAGGCTGGTACAGTAAGTTCTATATGAACTCTACCATCGTTGGTATACACTTCTGAGAACCTCTCTTACTGCCACGTGTTAGACTCCGTCGCTACTGCGCAATTCCTAGACGAACCTTATCTGAACTGCAGGCGCGTGACACCTAGCAATTTACAACTAGTGATGATGTGTTGACCAGTGGGTTTACAAGTGGGTCTAACATGCTTTCAGTCAGGATTAGATGGATTTCTGGTGCTGGCTAAACAAACTCTCTCTACATTTGTTCGTCCATATTGGATGACTCCCCCAAACCAGATCAATTTTGCTCAGAATGGAGTTATAGTGATCCGTGTTTTTCGCCTAGGGCCTCTCACTCCCATTCGTCAACCGCCTTCCTACGTGTACCAACCAAATAATTTTCTTCCATCCTGTTCAACTGGATGTGGTTGATAGGTATTCTCCCTTAGCTTTGTAGTAGTGAGCTGAATCGTCTCTGGTCTCGTTGTCGTCCTGTAGCTCTCCGTAATGATGTTGACTCCGATGCAATGTCGGAGATAGTAGGAGAAGAAGTATTCATTTGATCGTGTACCTACCGTTTTTCCTCGTTCAACTTTCATGATTTGTTGTTATTTAATGATCTCCCATCACCACCTACTCCTGATCAATCCCAAACTTTGACCAATACATCTACATAAATATTGATATTGAAATCATCATATCAATAAGTTATCTAGAACAGTTTCAGCCTCCACTTTTGATTGATTTCCGAGGAACAAAAAGCACTTTTGAACCCACCCCTAATAAGTTTCATAGCTCATCCACGAAACCACTTCTGCTTTCATCGTTAACATGGGTTTGTCATTTTCTAAATTGTTCAGTAACCTCTTTGGTAACAAAGAGATGAGAATCTTAATGGTTGGTTTAGATGCCGCTGGTAAAACCACTATATTATATAAATTGAAATTGGGTGAAATTGTTACCACTATTCCAACTATCGGTTTCAACGTCGAAACTGTTGAATATAAGAACATTTCATTCACCGTATGGGATGTCGGTGGACAAGATAAAATTAGACCTTTATGGAGATACTACTTCCAAAACACTCAAGGGATCATTTTTGTAGTTGATTCTAACGATAGAGATCGTATTGCTGAAGCAAGAGAAGAATTACAACAAATGTTGAACGAAGATGAATTGAGAGATGCCTTGTTATTGGTTTTCGCTAACAAGCAAGATTTGCCAAACGCCATGAATGCTGCTGAAATAACTGAAAAGTTGGGCTTGCATTCTATTCGTCAAAGACCTTGGTACATTCAAGCTACTTGTGCTACCACCGGTGACGGTTTGTACGAGGGTTTAGAATGGTTGTCTTCCAACTTGAAGAAAAACCCATAAACGAGCTACAGCTCAGCCTGAGCCAAGGCTACAGTTGGCTATGTTAGGAGCTAGATGTCTCAGAGATCTTAGTGATTTCAGTCTAGTACACTTGGGCCGTTAGGTGATATGAACACTGTACATTCCATCTATCTGAATCACTCAAACAGTGACTTCCATATCCCTGCGGTTTCATACCTACCATTCACCGTAAACTACTAATATGGGGATTTTAGAATCGCCAATCACTCTCAGCTGTATTCAGTTCTTGTTTGGAGGTTACTGTGATAGTTGAAGGTTGTAAGGTGATTTCCATTGTGAGATACCTCCTATTTTAACAGGTAGTCCAAACAGATTTATGCTGTTTGTGGCTACTTGTATTCCCAAATTGATACAAGTAGATACAACTTCGAAGCAACCATGGTTGTCTAAAAGTTTGTATCGACTCTATGTTCTTTGATGCCACCAACCTTTCTTGCATCTATTGTGTGAGTAGTGGTGGTACCCAGTGTCTATAGGTTTATACAAGAATCAATGTTTATATTGTTCTAACAGTGATAAGTAGTTGCCAGTTCTGTAATTTGGTAGTCTCCTAATTCAAATTGATATTACAGATATGTATAGTTGGTATCTCCAGGGCTTATCGTGAAGTTTGATCTTTGGCCCTGGGGTTTATCTTCTGGTATATAATTTACACAACGATACGGAAGCAAACCAGATTATATACGCAAGTCAAAGAGAAAAGACTCTATATCCAAACACGTCTCTATATTTAAATAAGAGTTATCGCTACTGTGTACTAAACATCAGTTCAACATCTTGGTAACCAGCAAGCTCCGATAAGATGTTAAGGGAAAGTAGAAAATCAGTACCGAGACCGAAGCAAGCACTGGTAGGCATTTTAGAATAGAAGTAGTCTCTTTCTCTGTGAAATTATTACTTGCTGTACTCTATCTAGATAAGTAGATTTAGAAGTAGACTTATTTATGTTCGACATAAACGAAAATAATTTTGCAGCCAAACTAACCAAGGAAGACTATAATACAGACATATAAATTGAGAGTTCGGTGAAGAAATCCTTTAGTTGCTTTAAAATCAGCGTCTAAACATGGATGGTTTGGGTTACGTCTGTTTAACCGATATTAAAAGCATTGGTGAGTTCTACCATTAAAGTAATAGCTGAAAGACTGTTTCTTCCAGCCACCGGTTTCTTCGATTCTTTGATAGAAGTTGTATCTAGAAAATTGTGGGGACTCAGAGAATTCTTACAGATGTTTCTTGGACTGCTGTCTCGTTTGCTTTCTATTGACAACGCTGACATACCAGGAGTCGTCACCCAGTACCATCAGACAGGGCCAACAACTACGAGCATGTGCGATCAACTACGATCAACTAAGACATTCTTGGTGTGTGGTGGCCACTGTCATTCATCGAGTACGACATTCTCCAGTATTTCTAATAGCGTTAACAATTAATACCCTCCATCTCATGAGATCTGAACTTAAACTTAATCCCAAACAACTGCCTTTCTGCATTCTACCACTACCCCAGATCTGAAAAATCTAAACTCTATTGTCTGGGCTCCAGCCCTCGCTCCTCACACGTGATCTAATTCTCAAGATGTTGATGTTTTTTTCTTCTCTCGCTCACTAAGTATTGCGTAGTGGATGTTCGCACAGTCTCGCATAGCGAAATTTGCACTGGAAAATTTTTCAATATATATTATAAGAACTCTTCTCTTCTTTATCTATCAGTAATAGTTCATTATCAAAATGGTATGTGAAATGTGAGCTAACAACCGTCAGGTTGCTAGTGTAATTAAATGAAGTTATGTTGAGACCACTAGACTCGTGGAAGTTGTGGGATTATGAGAATATACTAGTTGACCAGAGACCGAATCCATCGATGTCAAGAAAGAATAGGACCTCATACTCTGAAGTATCTAATACTATAAAGTACCTAATACCAACCCTCGATGATCCCTACCGTGACCAGATTCCGAGTGTAATCTAGCACCTAGCATAACAGCAAAGTCTGTACAAATACTAACCTCCAGGCCGGTGTTAAAACTTTTGAATTACGTACCAAATCTAAGGAACAATTAGAAAACCAATTGGTTGAATTAAAACAAGAATTGGCCACCTTAAAGGTCCAAAAATTGTCCAGACCTTCTTTACCAAGAATCCATACTGTCCGTAAAAACATTGCCAGAGTCTTGACTGTTATCAACGCTAACCAAAGAGAAAACGTCAGAGCATTCTACGCTGGTAAGAAGTACCAACCAAAGGACTTGAGAGCCAAGAAGACCAGAGCTATCAGAAGACAATTAACCAAGGAAGAACAAAGAAAGGAAACCGACAAAGCCAGAAAGCAAAGAATTGCATTCCCACAAAGAAAGTTTGCTATCAAGGCTTAAGTGTTTAATGTTTTAATATATACATCTCAAATATAAAATTGGTAGGATTAATTAGAGTTATTGTAGGTTAGGTTGAGCATCGAATGGTCACGTGTATTTTGCGACATAGTAAAAATGTCCTAAGTTAGTTTTAGAGAGTTACAAAAGTCGACTAACATGGAGTTAGTTAGATATTTATTATCTACGATGATCTGGAGATTATTATATATTCTAGAATCTTATTATCTATAGATATCCCCCGTTATTAAAATATACTGAAGAAAGTTGAATTTGAATCATATAATATCCCAGAAGATATGGTAAAAGAAGGTCAATTAAGATTATTAGATACTGATACTTCTGAGTATTGATTTATGTGATCTCAATGAAGTAGACTTGGTCTCTAAGACGTTGTCCGAATTATCGGCCTCGAGGAATTTGTCCGAATTATCGGCCTCGAGGAACTGGCTCGATCTGATCTCGATTACAGAACTGCATACTTTAAATTGTTATAACTACGCAAGTTATTTATCTAATCGACTGGTAGAAGAGCTGAAATCAGAGTCCTTGACTCCCTCCGTTAAGTTGCGATATATTGTAATCACGATCATTCGATCTCCATTGATCTAGTTGATAAGTCTAAGCTCTATACTTATCATTTACTCATTATATCTACTCTTCCATCTCAACATCCATCTCAGCATCCATTTTATTTAATCTTTCGGCCTTCTTCTCCAACTTGAACTCTTCGATTTTTCTCTTCAAGTCCACATCTTCCACAACGTCCTCTATTTTTAAAGGCATTCTATTGAAAGGGTCAGTAGGATCGCTTAGCAAATGTGCCTTAATGGTAGATCTGTCAATACTGACCTTTGAGCTGGGCAAGATCACGGGATCCTCCATCAACGAGTACATCAATGGGTCTAAAAATTCATCAGGGATTTCTCCCAACTCCAATTCTTCATCTTCATCCAACTGTCTCTGCTTGTCTGCTCTTTTTGCGAGTTTAATCAAGGTTGAAAGGACTGCTGCGCTGGTGTATGTTCTTGTAGATAAAATTCTCTCGGCTTTTTGGAAATATTCCAACTTGAATGATCTACCGTCTCTGCTAACAGCTATAACAAACTTATTCAATCTCGATAAGTTGACATAGATCTCGCATAAATCTCCTAATGTCCTCTTGGGGTCAAAACCATACTTCTCTGGGTTTTCAACCTTTAAATTAGAACACCTTGGTCCCACAAGTACGGACAAATTATAATCCAACATTCCTGCTAAACGATCGACAACTTCTGGTAAAACGAACCCTTGCGGAACATCTTTGGTGAATAATTTGAATAATTCCATTGTCTTATTGGTTAGACCCATCTCAGATTTCGTCTTTCTTTCTGAAGATTGCAACTTTTTTGCCAACTCCTGGTCATTGCCAAACTCTTCTTCGTTTGGAGGGTTGCCTTGAGATCTACTTTTTATCTCCTGTTGATATTTATGGATCAAATTCAATTCTGTAAACGTTTCATCAAGCAAGTAGGTTGTATCATTCAACATTCTGGCGATGAACCGAATGAAAAAATCAACATTGTTCATCGAGTAACTCTTCAACTGTTGACGGATACTTGGAGTCTTCCATAACTCTTCCAAAACTACTGAAGTGTAGTAACGGTTCGTGAATTTGTCGTAAAATTGTGAAGAAGCCCCTGTCTTCTCGACCATCACGTAGAAATCCAACAACGAGTATAAGATATTATCCAGTACGAACTTATTTGATTGGAACACTGGAGCCATAAATCCAGCGGTCTTGGTGTTTAGTGGCAAAGATCCAATGTATAACATTTGAACAATTGTTGCCTTCAAGTGAGGATTTCCAATCAATTCAGGACACCGTAACAAAATTGTAGAAAATTCTACAAACAATTCCAACTTTTCTTGATTTTGAATCAACGGACATCCTGCAAAATCCATCAGAAATTTACAGTAGCTGATAATACCTTCTAGCAAATACTCTGGATAATATTTCCATGGTTTTGGAGTTTTGGTCTTTAAGAAATCACGATCATCCAATTCAGAAACGTCTTTGATTGCAAATAACGGTACAGATACTTTCTTTTGGGGGTATTGATGGGTTGGATCAATAACTCTGGTCAAAAACGATGTTGACCCAATAATAAAGTCAAATACTTCAAGTTGAAGGGACCGGGCACTGAACAATGCTTGTATGGTGTACTTTGTCGCGTACAATACGTTTAGTCTATCTTTATATTGTGGCAATTGATGAGTAAGATGTGGATAACGTCCACTTTCAATTGTTGCAACGTTCTCAGTAGCGTTTTTGATATTATCATCAATCTTCTCATAACGAGTAAATATTCCTCCCATACCATAATGCAAATAAGTCAAACTGAGGAAGAAACAATGTGAAATGAAATTTACGTCCTTCAGCATTTGTTCAGGATATTCTTCTGCTAATTCTTCAATGGACGAATTAACTCTAGACTCCTCTTTGACATCAATTATAGAAGACTTGACAAAGTAGTCCATGTCAATCTTGTCGATTTTTGAGTACATTGGATAGCTCAAAAAGGGCAAACTCAATTTCATAAGTATAATTGAAATATTATACATAATGGCATCACCTGCCACATACTTTTCACCTGAACTATAACCTTTTCTTAAATGACTGATGTTGACCAAATCAGCAAACCACACGAGTATATCATTACGAGTTTGAGGTGATCCTCGGATTAATTTGTCGATGATGGAAAATAATCGATCGTTCAATACCTTAAATTCGGTTGTTAATGTTTCATATGTTCGACTTCTTTGTTCTTTTGATAAATTCTTTGCATCATCTGTAAAATAGTAGGCCACAACGTTAGGTTCGAGCGGTGAGAGTCTTAACAATCTTCCTAGAATCGTTCTGAATTCAAAATCCAAGCCTTGTGTTTTGTCTGGTGGTTGGAATCCAACAATTTGTGAGAAAACAGCTGCTACCGGTTTGATATTCACCAATGTTTCAAAAATGGCAAGATATGTTACATACATACTGTCCTGTATGTTTATCGGGAACTTTTGGGCAGTGATGATTGGCATCACTATGTTTAAAAGATCAAGCAATGAGTCCTGTTCAATACTAGAATTGACTATGTCCACAAAAAATGGTGAAAGATCATTGAATCTACGGAAAAGTAATGCAATTGAGGCACTAGGATCATCATTGATAAACATATCGGGGATTTGGAAGCAAATAAATCCATATGACGCTGCTAATTTTATGATTTTATTCAAAATGGCAATTTTCTTTTGGTACAAGTTGGATTTGACAGGCAAAATTCTTTTGGCACGGAAAGTATTGTGATAAACCAAATAAAGATATTCAAAGGCTGATTCCGATGGTTTGGGAGCTCCCAAATCCGTTAAAATTTCCATAAATATCGCTTCTAAATTGTCCTCGGACAAGAGTTCCGATTCTAGTTCACTTGCCAACGAAGTTAACTGGATTAATCCCGGTGATATGTGATTGGAAAGTGATGCTTGGAAGATTTGCTCGATCTCAATGGCCAACCATTTGGAGATTTCTTGTTCTGGCAGTAACAACGTTTTTGGTTGAATTGGTGGGATCGCTTTAGGCTCCTTTGGTGGTAGGGGCGTTTCAACTGGCTTTGCTTTCGGAACCGATTCTGTTTTCGCTTCTAAGTTTATTTCTTTCTCTTGACGGTCTACTGACTTCTCCTTTTCCTCCGCTGAACGCTGAATTGGTTGAAGATTCGCCATCCTGGCCATCCGCTTGGCTCTTATCTATTTCGTTAGTAAACAAGCTAAAATCTCCGTAAAAACGAGAAGTACATACTTCATCTGCACTAGACATTTCGTAAGTCACTAAATATGTCCTTCCTATACTAAGTGGAAGAATTGGTACTCCTTGGAAGGTTGACGTAATATGGATTGAGATTTTCAGATCGATTTAGCGAGCGTGTGGCCCCAAACAACTGGACAACTTAAAGATACCCGTAAGTCGACGAGATAAATTACTATTGACCACTGCGAACAGCTATATAATGTAAGGAGGGTATCAAGATTAGACGTGGTGGGTTTTTGCTGTACGTTTAACTAAAGGACTGAAGAGACTCAGTCACTCATTCTTCCCTCGCTATTAGTAATATTAGTTATACCTAGTGGCGTGGTATCAGACAAGATTCTACGTATTCACATTGACTAGCTCTTGATTTATCCATGGACTAGTTCTTAGTATATCAATTTACTCTACATTGTTATACTTGAAGGCATAAAAACCAGGACCTTTGAATCTGGGTAATTGCATCATTACCGCAATACTAAAAATATCAATATCAAATTGGTTCTTAGAATTAAAAAATTAGACTATCTCGATTCTTCTAACAAGAATTCTCATAATCCTATGATTATTCATAATTTTAATACGGAACGCTACCGAATCATGAAAATAAACATTTTATAATTCATTTAATGATCGATTCTTGTACGATTCAGATCAAATAGTGCTATGCTATCTATAAAATAATTGGTCCATAGTACCATTAATAGCACACGTACTTATCAACTGACTAGCCCACAGTGTTAACGTGCAAATATTTCTTTCGTAGGGCCCACTATTCTCGAGTAAACCAAACTGAGTACCATAGTCTCTATGAGAACTGAAGCTCAAGGACCGGGGTTGCGGATAACTAAACTACACGGAACCAAGGATAGATCACATACGCATTCATCGAAGGAATCTTCACTAAATATATCTAGGTTGATAACAACCGTTATATATTGATACTGATTTCCCACTAATACTGATTATATATCTTTAAAACTTTTATCCTCTATAGTTTAGCAAATGCTACTGGACCACGATTACTCATAGACTATGGATTAATGATGAGATACACATCAAATGAGCCAGAGGCTACAGACAAGACTGAGGAAGATCATACGAAACTGAGAAAGATCGGACAAAACTGAGACAGATTAGAACAAGAGGGAGACCGAACACAAATAATGTAGTAACAAGACACTTACTACCTTTTACTTACCGCTCTGTATCGAGACCAGAAGATCTGATCTCGTAAATTATCAAGTGAACATCCACTAGTGAGCAAATAGTTCATTAGAATCTCTTAGTGTCCCCGTAGCGAGCTCTAACGAGCTCTAACGAGCCGCTCTTCTAATTATCCGCATAGTCAAATTAACTAGTAAGATTATGACTCAAGTTGTTACTACAGAACTGCCAGTCTATCTATATAACAATCCTGCTACTTAATTACCCACTCAACTACCATTCGCTCTGGTCTACATCTGTTTCATTTTGGGTGCAAAATTTCATAGAATATTTATTGAACTACAGCTTATTTATAAAGTTATTCTGAGATTTATATCTACCGTCACCATTGATAGCATATTTTTAAACTAATCATCATCTCCCCTAGTACTCCTCCCATTTCCATAAACCTTCACCGGGATTGACCAACTCGTTCTCATTCTTACTATAGGAAGTACCCTTGTCGACACCTTGAGCTGCGATATTATGTAAGTAATAGTAGAAGTCAGCTTCTTCAAAACCTTTTGCTAATTTAGCTTGGGCTTCCTCAAGAGCTTCTTCCTTGGTGTATGTCTTTGAGACAGTTAAGGTAGCATTATGATCTTTTTCCCATCTTTCTTTGATATCCTTGAAAGAGAGAGTACCACTTTGTATTCTAACGGTGTCTGGAAGGTTTGCGGGATCTTGGATAGATACGGAAACCACTGATCTTGCGATATCATCAACGTTGGTGTAAGAAAACCTTGTGTCAAGACTGCCAATAACTGTCATAGTTTTTGAGGCTGTATCTATCCCTACATGTGGAATTATTTCATATAAGAGCGAGCCTGGTTGAGCAAAGTAACTGGTAAAGATATCGACAGTTTTAATGCCTTGGGTTCTCGGAGCGAGAGAACTATCGGTTTTAGCTTTCAAAAACCCGGGGAAAAGCTTATCGGCTTTCTCGATCTCAATTCCAAACTGTGATGGAATATACAACTTGGGCTTTACTATAGAAACCACCTTCTCGACACCATCTGTGGCCCCAGGATTGTAGGCTACTAAGTTGATAATCACATCGACATTTTTTATGGATTCAGCAACTTTTTCCGGCTCATCATAGTTTGCAACAATATACTCGACCTTGTCAGTAGATATTTTTCCAGGACTAGTAGTCAAAGCCTTGATAGGGAACTTGATTTGGTCTGCAAAGATGGTTTCGGCAGCCTCAAGAACAGGCTTACCTAAGAACCCAGAAATACCGAGAATAGCAATTGAAACTGACATTTGAATAGTGTAATAAGAGGGTGAATTAACTTGGAGAGAATATCTTGGAGTTAAAGGATGTTATTCTATCGGGATTTGCCTCTCCTTTTATACTTGATTTAGTTAGTGAATTCTTCTCCTGCCATACTTTGCTGCTTGATAGAGTTGCAGCCGCCTGTATATAATATTTTGAGATTTACGCCATGGGTGGTGCATATAAACCGAGACATATTTGATTTCAAAGCTGATTAAGATTACAAAGCTGATTAAGATTACAAAGCTGAGTAAGCAGCCAAAACGATGGCGTAGCGTGGGGTAGCGAAGGATGGAATTGTGTTACAAACGAGGTGGCGTTGCCTGGAACATTAATATATGAAGAATTGAGGAATTGAAAAAATTGAAAAACTGCAAATTTTGCACTTTATTTAATATAGATAAGTAGGGTTAAGTACTGATTATGAGAGCGTTACGGAACTGGATACTAGAAACTTGAAACTAAAATCCGGACTTGTTTGAAAGCCCAAAACTCCACAATTGTTCAAATTTTATACTCCACTACAGAATAGGTCAACCAAATACATAATAACTCAAGACTTGGTTTGGTACCTCTTGTCTAAATAATATGTTACAAACTCTTTTATTATATATACTATTCTTATTGCTAATCCAATACTAATAGCATTGCCTCTAGTGGATTTTAGCTCTTCATTCAGCCCTACAATGGCAGCCTAGTGGATAAACAGTTAATATTCTTTAATCTCGACTAATATCTACTTGTAATTTCCACTAATCTGCATTAATATTCGTTAATCTCTATGAATGCTCATTAATCTCCACCAATATTCATTACCTCCACTACCACTCATTTGTTTCCACTAATCTTCACTATTCTTCGCTGACCTGAAATACTTCAATACTCTCATTGGTTGGGAGCCTGGTTGTGGTAACCGCGTACTTGTTAGGCGAGATATTATATGGTCGTGTACTCTCCCGTTCTAACCGATTTAGTTAAATCCAAACGAAACGAAACGACCCACAACTTCCTGAGCTATAAGACCTTATACGACCAGGAATACTTAGAACTTTCCACTAACCACTAACCACTAACATAACTAATTACAAATAGAATTCTCAAGATGTCTGCACAAGATGATGATTTGGTTCCGGAAACCGTGGAAGGATACACCGTGGGAGAAAAGAAGACTATTGCTGAATACACGAAATTGGATGCTGAGGATGAAAGTTTGGCCAAGTGGAAGGCATCTTTGGGGTTGAGCGACGATTCAAAGGCTTATCCTGTGAAAGCTGGTGACAAACGTAAAGTCGTGGTTGTGGAATTGGGATTGGAATTCCCAGATCAACCTCTGTTGAAACCAATCATTGTCAACTTAGAAGATGACGATGGTAACACTATTGTTGGTAAGAACATCAAGTTCGCCATCAAGGAGAAATCCGTTTATCAATTGGTCGTCAAGTTCCGTGTCCAACATGAAATCATCACCGGATTGAAATATCTCCACTCAGTCAAAAAGGCTGGGATCAGAGTCGATAAGATGGAAGAACCTTTGGGTTCTTACGCTCCAAGCACTACTGAAAAGCCTTTTTACGAAAGAAAGTTTTCTGAAGTCGAGGCTCCTTCTGGATTTTTGGCAAGAGGAAGTTATTCTGCTGTCACCAAGTTCGTTGACGATGACAAGAATGTCCATTTGAGTTTCCCATGGTCCTTTGAAATCACGAAATAATTGGACCGTTCACAAAGTGATATAACAATTATTAGTTGAATAATAAGTTGTTTAGAATTGGATCAACCTAATTTCCTGTCTCTTCTCTAAATCTTCAAAGGTTGATGGAGTTAACCTAAGACTTTCGAAGAATAGCACAATATCTTTCAGGTCCTGAGACCTTTAAAATGAATCTGGTGATCCTAAAATCTTTAAAATGAATATCGTGATCTTAAAATCTACAAATATATTGCTGGTTTATCTTTATCAACGTGATTTCGATACCTAGTACTAGTAGTGAATCATCTAATCCCTATGCAATAAATTGGCTAATCCCCTATAAATTAAATTTATGCATCAAATTGCTTTCCAGTATAGTAATTATATACTTTGAATATGTTCGTCATAGCTATACTTGATATAATTACATAATTCCTAAAAATATGGTAGAAACTGCGTATCGAATGTTAGTGAATGAGTACCTATGATGATACTGAATGGGTGCCTATGGACATTAATGGTCTGAATAGTTAATAAGTAATACCTAACAAAATTCAAATAATTGTAACTAACGGAAAGAAAGTTATAAATAGTATGAAATTTTGTAATAACTTTTTCAAAAATTGATCAAAATGCATCGAAATAAAAAACTTTGATTTTTGAAAAAGTTGCAAGCTTTATAGAAGGATTAAAAGGCATTGGAGTGTTACATATAGGGACATAATCATCTGTATTATCAGTATAAAACCACTTCTGATCAATTATATTTAGTTGCCCTGGATAAAATATGATCTTAGAATAGTCGAGTGTCGCATTTTTTGCAGCCATTTTCTGGCTCAGAATCTACGAAGACTAGCTGAATCCCGTTAGAATTCTCTTTCTACTAGACATAATTATATACGAGAAATGGAATAGCTAGAATCTTTGATTTTGGTGAACCTCTCTTTGCCTTCTCTTTATTTGCTTGTCTAGAAACTTGAATGATTATTGACAAGGCTCGAAATATTGTGTCGAGTTTGGGAGAGAGGAAGTTTACAGATCTGAAAATAGGGAATTGGCTATCATTATTCTAGTAAGAGTTTTATGCTTAATCAAGAGATATACGAAAGGCATAAATTGTCAAGTGTTTAATTTTGGATACTTTATATTGCGGTATGGATGTTTTTCAAAATTACATTCTTATGCTTTAGTGTATACTTGAACCTTCAACTCCAGTAGAGTTACCATTACCAAACCACGTCTATGTTAGCATAGTAAGCCATTAGAATACTGAAACTTTGGGGAGTCTGATTCATCTTTAAATGAAAATTGGGTGCAAAATAATAAAACTGCATATAAACATTCTTATAGGGAAGTCTACAAATAGTTGCTGCTGGTCAAGGTCTCTAGGACGGATATATAATATTCAAATAGCCGTTACTCTGAAACTCACTGTTATTTCTACCTTTTTCTATTGGGTATATAGGTAGGAGCCTTTCTGGATGGAATATATGGAGGTGCTTTTTTGAACCCAGTAGTTGCTACTGGTTCCAGAGTTCGATTCACTTGATATGCTGGTGCCCGTAAGCTATGTGCTGGTTTAGTAGACTGTTTTACAATTTTATTTGGAGGATACTTTTTGAGTTGAACTTGCTTCACTGAAGTTACTGGTAATATTGGTTTTGATTCTTCGTGTAGTATTGATGTTATTGTTGATTTGCTTTGTAATGATGGTGAATTGTTTTGTAACGATGATGGTGAGTTGTTCTGTACTAATGATGGTGACTTGATTTGTAATAATGACGATATTATAGGTGCTTTGTTGATCTTGCGGCTTGGAGCAAGACCAACCCTTCTCTTATTCTTGTCTACTTCTAATGCACTAGTAAATCCCATTCCTGTATCCTTGTAATCCGAGCCTTTGGTGATACTCTCGAGACTTATCCTCAACTCTGCACCCTTTATAAATGGCACCATCCTTTTTTCATACATTTCGTAGAAACGAGAAACATCTAGAGTTTCATGCAATGGTTTTTCAATGTTTAAAATGTCATAAAGATTACTCAAGGAAGTCCAATCTTGAAATAACTTTTGAACGGCAGTACTTTGTTGACTCTTTACAAGATCCTTAACAAACCGAGATATCGTCTCTATTGGCTTACGGCCCCATTTTCCAACCTTCTCAGTATATGAAGAGATATAGAGCAAAGTCTTTGCTCTAGTTGTTGCAACGTAAAAGCATCTCCTCTCTTCGTCAACGGCTTCGGGACCTCCGCCATCAATGGCAAACTTAGCAGGTAATAACGTTTCTGATAGTCCAGGCACAAAGACCACTGGCCATTCCAAACCTTTCGCACCATGGATGGTAGAGAGCGCAACCTTTCCCCTATATTTAACCTTATTTTCTGATTCATCCTCAAGTTTAGTATCTGTCTCGTACAACCCCACTGCATGAATGAATTTGGCAAGAAAGTTTCGATTGTCTGGTAATATATCATTCTCTGTGCTTCCAATATATTTTGGCAAGTCCTCATCCTTGGGAGTAAAATCGCAAAGTTGTTTTTGTATTTCCGATATGTTGAGTTCCTGATTCAGATCTTGTTCGAATTCCTTTCGAAGGCCTGAATTTATCAATATATAATCAAAAAGTTTATTAATTGACTTTATTTTCTGTGTAGAATCTTCGTCATCCAAGTTGCACAGTAAATCTCTTGCTTCCACCACAAACTTCAAATAATTCTGAAGCTGTTGCTGATTTCTGGTGGTTAAGATTTTGTTGTTGGTCTCGACTAATTGTTCAAGGCTTTCCAATACCAGCAAACTTCCATTGGTGGCTGCTCCGATTTCCAAATGATGATTTATTGCAGCCAATGTCTTTTCTCCTATTCCTCGTTTTGGAAAGTTTATTGTTCTTAGGTATGCTATTCTATCATTTGGGTTGGCGACTATTCGGAGATAGTCCATCATCGCCACCACTTCTTTCCGATCCCAGAAGGCTTTTCCTCGCACCATTACGTATGGGATTCTTCTTCGAACCAACTCATTTTCAATGACTCTAGTTTGATATGCAGAGCGAACAAGAATCGATATGTCGCTATATTTAAATGGTGAATTGGGCAAGATCATCAAGTGCTCGATTTGGTATACTATCCATCTTGATTCTTCTTCTGAAGAGTTTAAATTGTGGTAAACTGGCATAAAGGACGTTTGTAACTGTGACTTCAACACCTTACTTGTACGCATTTGTTGTTGCCTCATGATAGTTTCAGATATTTTCAAGATATCTGATGTCGATCGATAGTTTTCAGTTAAAGTGATGATCTTACAATCATTTTCATAGAATGCCTTCATTTTCTCAAAATTGATAGACTGGGCATGTCTAAATGCATAAATACTTTGATCAGGGTCTCCAACAATGGTGACATTTCGTTGATACCTTTTGTTTGTAGGGTGTCCTCTTGCAAATTCGTACATCAAGCGTAATTGTATTTCATTGGTATCTTGAAACTCATCAACCAAAACATGTTTCACAAAGTTTAATACTGGATGGTTGGTAATTAAAATATAGCAGAACATCAAACAGTCATCAAAATCAAGGAGCGAATTGCTTTGAAGCTTGGTTTGATATTTCTGATAAATAAGACTTAGGAACATGCTGGATGAAGAAGATTTCGAATATGTTCCTGGAACTATCCCTGTGGCCTTGAGCTTGGAGATTTGTCGCTTTATCTTTTTGGGATCATATCCATGATACTTGTTTTCCGAGTCATTTGTTTTGTACATCTCTTCATCTTGGATACCCTTTATGAAATCAAGCTCTGTGCCCGTGAGGCCCTCCAACACTTCCTTTAATATCTGATCACTATCACGCTCGTCTGCAATTGTGTAGTCCTGGAGACCTATTTTCTTACCGTAGATCTTTATTATTCGATAACATATGCTATGAAAAGTTCCAATCAAGACCTTCGACACGTCAATCGCTGTGTTTTCTAGAATACTTTGCAAGCGCTCAGTCATTTCGTTGGCGGCCTTCTTGGTAAATGTCGTCACAATAATATTTTGAGGCTCTATACCTTCTTCCAACAATAAGTAGGCTACCCTTGATACAAGAACTTTGGTTTTACCAGTTCCTGGCCCAGCAATGATCTGCAACCTACCAGCCGGTGAAGCGACAGCATTATATTGGTTTGTATTTAGAGATTGAAGAACTTTTTCTAGCAATGTGGAAGGGGTCCCATTTCTTTCCATAATTTAGGTATCAACAAGAGTACCTGTAATGTTAGGGAGTCTTATCAAGTTGTTAGAGAGTATTGTTATGGTGTTATGGTTTGGATTATGTCGCAGATCGATGTCTATTTTATGTGCAGACCTTCAATTGTGTCGCATTTATTCATAAGAAGATTGGTTTGTTATTAGCTGCAACAGCCACTAACTGCTCCGATGGCGTTGTCTATGCATATTAAACTACTACTAGCACTATGTATTATAAAAAATGTCATATGTGCCAATACCTGGTTACGAGACTCTTCTCTAATCGATATGTCAATACGTTTCCAACGTGATGTCGCTCAACCGATACCCATAGATCAATTAACATCAGTTGGATTCTCATTGAATACCATGTTATTTAACAAAGACGGATACACATTATCTGCGCTAGACGATTTAAAATCATATTTGGACATGGGAGCTCAAACGCTTGTTGTCGAACTATACTGGAATGAGTTTACCCAGAAATGGCAATTATGTCCTGCCCCGTTTCCCCGAAACTCGACTTCAAATCTAGATGTAGCAGAGACTTTGGAATGGAAAGGAAACACATACAAATGTCAAGCAATGTTGACGACGTCACTACTAATGCAAACAATATATTCATTTCTTTCAGAAACAAACTCCAATCTTGATGTCAACAATATTGAGTTATTATTCAAGTTGAAGACTATTCTGGCCGAAACAACAACTAATAGGACCAATACACTACAAGACATATACACATCAACAAACGCTTCATTTAATTCGCTTGGAAATTCAACTTTAAGCGATACAATATCTTCATTCGGAAACTTAGTTTTTACTCCAAAAGACCTCGACAATTATAGAGTACGACAGTCACAGAATTCAAAATACAACACATTCTACAACCAATCATCCAATACCCTACCATCATTAGAAACATTTTTATTCGTTGATTTCAAGAGAATTCTTGTAAATGTGATCTCTAATGACGTGGTGAATTCTTCCCTTTCATATAATTTCACAAATGCAGATAGAGATCAAATCTTCTTTTCAAACTCAAACTTACGAACAACCATTCAATCCACATCCAACACTTCAGTCTATGATAAATGTGTTGAATCACTAAATAATCGCAAGGAGAACGTTACTGCTCTAAATAAAATATCGTTGACAACTAATTTTGAATATATCGTCGACCACGAGAATAAACCATTCACAAATTCAACCTATAGAGACTACATACGATGTGGAATTTCGCCAATATTCAACTCGTCACATTATATTGTGAATAACGATGGTGACGATACCAACACCACCGAAAATTCAGAAATCATAGAGAATTTCGTACCATTATCATTTTGGTCATGGGCTCCAGGACAACCAAACACCGGCGACAATTCTGCCAACTTTAATATGAACGTAACAGAAATCTCCAAGTCGAACGCTTTCAAATGTGTTGCATTATTTGCTGACGGATGGCATGTCGTAGATTGTTACTCACGATATCATTATGCTTGTCAAAAGAATGGCTCTCCTCATGAATGGATTGTAAATGACGACGAAAAAAGTTACTTTGATTCGTTTTCAGATCCTGACTGTCCTGAAGGTTATGACTTCACTTTGCCACGACTGAGTCTTGAATCTTTGTCGTTAAAAGATGCAATTGAAGAGAATAATAGATCTTATCCAGTATGGATTGATTTGAATGACATAACAGTAACAAATTGTTTTGTATCCGGAGGACCATATGCACAGTGTCCATATCAGAGGACAGTTACAAGATCAAAGTTGGTGAAGTTGATTGCTCCAAGTTTTCTGGTGGCTCTATTCATTGTAGTTGCAATATTTGTTGATAAAATCTTTACAAAGCATCCAATTCAAACTAACAGAAAGAGATACTGGAAGAGGATTATTAATGAATATAATGAAAAGAATGAATACGAGGGAGTACCATCATAGTCATGATGGAGAAGAAACGTCTGGAATATTTATCTTTTAGGCCGGGACAATGATCAAGGCGACTAAAGAATTAGTCATTGAGTGTCTATGGACCTCGTTGCAAACTGCTTGATCTCAGAATACACTAATATGGGCTACTTAAGCCATTGATATTAAAACTGTTATACCAAGATGCCTAAAGATCTCAAGGTTTCAATTGAATGCATTCTAGACCAAAATTGAATTAGACACATGGCATTCCATGATAATTAATAATTAATAAAACACCCTATTTATCAGTACAATTAATCTCAGCATTCTAGATTACGTGGTACTAGAAGGTTCAGATTATATATAAATAATGTAGGAGTTTGGTGGAGAAATTTCGCAACCAGAAAATGTCGTGGAAGAAATGTCGCAAAACAATGTCGCACCGACATTTATCATACACCAAAAAATCCTGACAAGGATGGCAAACAATTGTTCACCACTTCAAATCAAATATGAGTGATCAAAATTGGAAGAATTTATCTAACGAATTAAGACGCAGAGCAGCAAAGGCTCGTAGCGGTGGAGCAGGAGGAGCACCAAAAGGTTCTCCTTTAAGATTTTTTGCTGGGTTTGGAGGATTATTATTACTTGGTGGAGTAACTATACTTGGACAAAATGCATTGTTCAACGTCGATGGTGGACAAAGAGCTATAGTGTACTCACGTATAAACGGTGTGCAACCTCAGATCTATCCCGAAGGTACTCATTTCATAATGCCATGGTTACAAAGACCAATTGTATATGACGTGAGAGCCAAACCAAGAAACGTTGCATCATTAACAGGAACTAAGGATTTGCAAATGGTGAATATCACGTGTAGAGTGTTGTTCAAGCCGGATGTTTTGCAATTGCCAAACATTTACAGAACTTTGGGTGTCGACTACGACGAGAAAGTTTTGCCATCGATTGTTAACGAGGTTTTGAAGTCTGTTGTAGCTCAATTCAACGCTTCTCAATTGATCACTCAGAGAGAAAAGGTTTCTCGTTTAGTGAAGGAGAATTTGGTCCGTCGTGCTGGGAAATTTAATATTCAATTAGATGATGTTTCATTGACATTCATGACGTTTTCTCCAGAATTCAGTGCTGCCGTTGAAGCTAAGCAAATCGCCCAACAAGACGCCCAAAGAGCTGCTTTCATTGTTGACAAAGCTATTCAAGAAAAACAACAGTTGGTTGTGAAGGCTTCTGGTGAAGCCAAGTCTGCCGAGTTGGTCGGTGAGGCTATCAAGAAGTCCAAGGATTATGTTGAATTAAAGAGATTGGATACTGCCAGAGAAATCGCAGCCATTTTGGCCAACTCTCCAAATAAGATTTTACTTGATAACGATACTTTGTTATTGAACACTGTTGTCGATGGAAGAAAGTAAGACCTACGATTATACTAACTTCTACTGACGGACGTTGTTATGATTGAATATTGTAAATAGGAATGAAAATGAAATCATTAGTGGAGTGGACTTTCTATTGGGAGTCCAAGCAGCTTGTAGTATTAAATATTATTCTGAAGTATTCTTGCTCAGGTGTGGCTACAGTTAATTCGATTAATTTTTTCATTTAAGCAAACAATATCACTTATATAAGCTTGAGAAAGCTAGGTCGGTGTTGATGAGACAGACTATCCAGTGGTAAAAATTTAGCTATTGTAATAAAGATTCATGATCTCGCCTAAATTACCGTGTGCTAGAGTAAAGTTACCGTCTGTTAGACTAAAGCCACCAAACAGAAGCTACGCAAACGTACCAACAAGTATTCCTAGTAAACCCGCGCCTATTAACATACCACCATCATACTTCTTCTAGATATCATTAAAAAATGGAATTTATGATATCACCACCAAGTGTAGCACCAGCACCAAAAATTGCAGCATTACCAAACTTGCTACCAAACTTTTTAAGATGTGAATCTTTCTGAGGCAGTTCTTGGGCAGGCTGAACAGGCTGAACAGGCTGGACTTGTTGCTGTGGAGGGGTTTGATAATAGTTTGCTGAAGGAGGTGGAAATTGGGCGTAGCCATCATAATTAGGTTGGTAGTTTGGTTGGTATCCTTGTTGTTGAGGCTGGTATCCTTGTTGTTGAGGCTGGTATCCTTGTTGTTGAGGCTGGTATCCTTGCTGAGACGAAGAAGGTTGAGGTGGCGAGGCATAGCCCGATGTATGGTTAGGTTCAGGAATCTCTTGAGCCTTACGGTCGATAAATGTACTTTCAAACTCTTGTTCAGATATGACATTGACATAATTAGAAGGGAATACTCCTGGTTTCTCCGACCCCTGTTTATAGCCCTTCCACCAATCTTCAGACATATGCTCAACCACAGCAATCTTGTCATCCTTGAACATATTCAAGTCGCCTGCTTCGTTGGAATTATAGTCAAAAAGAGCCTTGCAATATCCGATAGGTTTGTGAGCGGGATTTGCGGGAGGAACTGAAGGAGGCGCCATGGGTGTCTCTACTGGAGCAGCATAAACTGAAACCTTTTCTTCATAAGCTGGAGCCATAGATGCTCTAGAGAACTTCTCTGTTACTTCTTCAGTACCATCGCTCAGATCTAGCTTATCCACTCCCCACGGTGGCATATCCTTGATATACTTGTGAGGAAGTGCCAGCAACAAACGTTGGTACAATTTTTCATCTATAACTTCGGAGTCATGCAAGAACTCCAATTCAGTTCTTATAGTCGTCAATGAACGGTTAATCAATGGTCCAGACATCGTTGATGTGGAAAGAATTTTGGGGCCATGGGATTATGGGATTTATAAACGAGGATTGCGAGAGTCGTGCGCGGGAGAAGTTGCAAATACGGTGCCATTCAAGAGGTGAAATAGTTCTACTCTCCTAATGTAGAAGTTACAGGGAGAATAGGAGAGTTGTAGGAGTAAACTTTTCCGCTTAGTTTGAATATTTTGCTTGACTAGGGAAAATAATTGTCAAGTCAGCTCAATAGTTGGTGAGTAGTTGAAATGATCTCAGGCCCCCTCGCATAATAGTCCATATCGAACCAAGAATTGAGTTAGAATCAAAATACAGCACTATTGACAGAACATTATCATAGATGTTTCATAGGCGTTTCATGGATACTTGACATTTTATACCATCACTGGTGTTTTTAGTTTTAGTCGTTAGCTATTATTAGCGGTTCTCATAGAATATGGTAAGTTGGCTGCGAACCACCACTTCAACTGAAAGCATATTGTCGTTAGTTCGAAAAAGAACTAGTAAAATGGATGTGAATCAGATAGTCAGCATAGTTAGCTATAGTTAAGTATTTAGAGACCTGTTGGATAAGATTGGAAATCAATGAGATATTCAACTCTGAATATAGGTCTACACCGAACTATCATGGAATACGTATATGAGTAGTATATATACGTCAACAAGACATTTCAGTGACATAGAATTGATAATTCAAGAGCATTATGGGAATTAATAGAATAAAGAATCTTCATTAATTGCACAGAGATATATTTAATCCACAAGACTCAAGAATCCTAAACTACCACCGGAAAATACAGAAACGGTTGAACATCACCTAGATCAATTACATAGCTACGGTTTACATTGGCCCAATACAACAACGGCTGACCTACAGAGGGTTGTCTTCCATACAATAAGACATTTGATATATGCATAAATTATCAAAAAATAATCCATTTCATTAAAAAATAATTTGGTTCTGATTGAGTATATGCGAATTAAATGAAAACTAGCTAGAGAAAATCTTGAACCATTGAAGTGTAAGGAAACAATCTCTGTTTGAATTGGTTAGTAAATTGCCATAAAACTTGTTCTTTAAATTCCATCGTGGGATAACTGGTACTATATTTTCGCTTGTAAACTAAGAACTCATGTACAGAACATGATATACAATTTCCCAAATCAAGATTCAAATCGTTTGCTTCACAATACTTGTCTCTTTGAGAAGCTTGTGAATCGAGTGAAAAATTGAATGCCAAATATAATTAGTTAGACCCATTATATAAAAAGCAGCATGTAATCTGTTTATAGGAGGTTTACTATACTTTTTTATCTGATTCCATCTAATCGCTCGGAGATTCCCTCATTTAACTGTATTAATTGACTTCCATAATCACCTTCACCGTTAGAATCTGCTTCAATAAGTCTGTGCGACACGTTCCAAAGTCTATAGATCCGGATGGTAGAATCATTGGTTGCTACGCAAAGAGAACAATTATCAGGACTTATCGTAGAGCTTAGAATTCTTAAGTCGGACGATGTTGCGGGAACTTCTAATAGCCGAGTCATTTTGGGATACTCATAGACATAAATCATCACTGACTTCCCTCCAGTACCAAATCCAAACGTTGCAGCAATTTGTTTAGAATATACTGACCATACTAAAGATGTAATTTGAGCAGTTGTTTTATGTTCTCGCAACAACGTCCCACTATTTGTATGCCAAAAGCGTATACATCGATCTTTACTCCCACCACCAGTAGCTAATAATGACTTAGCCCATGGACAATACGAAAGAGCCTTCACTGCAGCATTATGTCGAAGAATGAATTTAAGTTGAGGGTCAAATGGCTGCGAAAGATCCCAGATTGATACATAATTATCGTTTCCACCTATTGCTACCTGTGAGGAATCTTTATTGAGAGTTATTCCTAGATGTTAGTAGATCCAGCAAGTGCTAGTATAATAATACTAGTATATTTTATTCCGGTATACGTACCACATATTTGTTGCTTGTGACTTCGAAACACCTTTTTTACCTCTAGTTTCTTGTTCTCCACTTGGAATATGTAAACTTCTCCTCCTTTGTCACCTGCAAGTAAAACCATCGAGTCCGGCAACCATTCCATACAATAGAAACATCCTTCGCTTTTATACGTATCAACCAATACATTCTCAACTTGGTTAACAAGACATAAGGATCCATCTGAATATGCTACTGCAAGATATTCATGAAATGAACATGAGACAGAAGTCACCAAATGAAGACCCTTAACTCGCACAGTCTCTACATTATTCTCTGCTCCCCATAGGTAAACGTTTCTCTCCAAACCAACAGCGACTTTAACCTCTTTCGGTGACCAACTAACCAAATTACAGTAGAAGTCGTTCCTCAAGCCAGGTGCCTGTAGTATATTAGATGCAAGAATAATTGTGCAAGGCTTTTCTTTAATTGGTTTAGTGTGATTAGGCACAATCTCTTCAATTTCACTACTTCTATCGTCTCGTTTATAGTTCAAAACCCGTTTATTGTGTTTAAACCCCAACGCTGATGCAATTTTGTCTTGGTGAGGACTAGCTGGCGGTGTTTGGGTACCAGGACTGAAGTTATTACCAACAACTGAAGATTCACTCCTAGAGTTATCCGATTCAATCAACAAGATATCTTCTCTGAGAGACACACCAGCAGATATTATATATCTACAATCGTCAATATCTTCTCGATACTCAGAATAACTTCTATAGGCCAGAGAGGAGGACGAGGTTATAAATCTTCCACCTGATTCAAGTTGATGGCCCGAGGAATAGGCCATAGACATGTTGGTACTACTACTAAGTTAAGTCTGGTTTCGCTTTTTGCAGCTAATATTGACGCCCACGCGAAAATCATCAAGAGTAAATAATCCTGACTCCACTAGAGAGAGTTTCAGAACGTTCACCACCATAACTATACTAGATCTCTAAAAGAGATCGAAGAGACATCTAAATTGACCATCTGAGCCCCTTGGAAAGATATAGCCAAGATATATAACGATATCCTATAAGAATTGTGGTACCAACAGAAGACTAGCACCCGAGATTTACAACCAAACGATTGTTACCAACCCACTATCCTGATAATAGTCACATACAAACTTCCATCAGTCAATCGATAGCAATTCAAACATGCCTTTAATTGTTCCTAACACGCAAATGCTACCACTAATCACTAAATATACCGCTGGCACACTATTTCTCATCTTGTGTCTAGTGATCCAGAACCAAAATACACTCAAATTAACGTCTCCGTTTATCGATGAAATATTTCATCTCCGCCAATGTCAACGTTATTGTCATGGAAATTATGAATGGGACACAAAAATTACAACTCCACCGGGATTATATATATTGGGAGTAATGTTCACAAGAATAGTACTGATTTTCACCACGAAGAATGTTTGTGACGACGATTCGTGGTTAAGATCAATAAACTTAGCAGGTGGATTACTTGTTCTACCAGTTATTGTTCGAAAATTCAAGAATTCATCATTGTGGACGGTGAATATAATCTCCCAGCCATTATTATTCACCTACTATTTCTTATTTTACACCGATATCTGGTCGACAATTTTGATTCTTGGTTCTTTATCTTTAGTATGGAACAGCCCAACCACTAAAAAATGCTATATGAGTTCATTACTTTCATTCATAAGTCTATGGTTTAGACAGACCAACATCTTGTGGATTGCATTTATATTGTCAATTATAATTGATAGACAAATCAGGTCAGACAATTTTGTCAGTAGATGTACCAAATTTATCATTCAGTTCTTTAAGAATTGGATAAAAGTTATTCCTTTCATGATAATATTCGTCTTGTTCATAATCTTTATCAAAATCAACGGTGGGATCGCCTTTGGTGACAAGGAAAACCACCAATTAAACCTCCACATAGTTCAGGTCTTCTATTGTTTCACGTTTATTACATTCTTTACATGGCCCGTTTGGTTGACAAGAAGAACAATCGAGAACTACGTGAGATTCGTGTTCTTGAAGAACTACGGCTTGAACTTAATCGTCAATGGTGGATTTATGATTGTTATAAAATACATTATTGACAATTTTACGATCATCCATCCGTTTTTGTTGGCAGACAACAGACATTTCACGTTTTATATCTTCAAGAAATTGATCTCCCACAGTTATAGTCAGATGTTTGCGATTCCTCTCTATCATTTCAGTACGTGGATAATCATCACGACCTTGAACAAATCTAAAAGAGGGTTGAGTTCTATAACCATCATTACTTACTTATTTGCTGTCTGTTTGACGATTATACCCTCTCCACTATTCGAACCACGGTACTACATCGTTCCTTTGATCATTTTTAGACTCTTTGTAAAGTCTGATAGAAATTTGTTGGAATTTTTGTGGTTAAATTCGGTAAATTTATTCACTTCGTTTGTGTTTTTCAACTATGAATTTACATGGGACAGTGAACCAGGAGTACAGAGAATTATTTGGTGATATTAAGTAAAAAAGCCAAGTGTCCGATTCATCTGGTAAATTAAATATAAATTTCACATTACACAAATTAATAAGTCTGGGGACATGCTGGTCTAGAGACTTCACTCATTTCTGGTTCCAACTACAGACTGGTACTGATCTAGTAAACATATTCATTATGATACCTTCATTCTACAATACAATGTCTAAAGTAAATGTGGACAGCAAAAAAAAATTAAATAAGTTCACCAGCGGACGAATGATTGACCAATATTAAGTGGAAGTAGATGTTGTAACTGATTGAACAATCAGCTATCCTGTATAATGATCTCAAACGTCTTGATATTATCAATTTTTTCATTGATGTTTCTATATTTCACCAGTCATTCCCAAATCTATTCCTTCAACACCCAATTCTTTTGAAAGAGGACTCTTGAAGCTAGGAATATTATTATGCGGAGGTAAACTGCTTATGCTTGACCTTGAATAACTTATTGGAGAAATCAATCCGGAGTCGTTTATGGGATTATTGATGGAATCGATTGTGGCCAATTCTTGGTTGATGGATTTGTCTACCGATTGGAGGTTCTTGAAGTAACTGCCGTTGGTGTCCTTGACTCTAAGTTCCAGGATCACTTGCTTCGTTTCCAAATCAATATCTTGAGGAAGAGATTGAATCCACTTTTTAATACACCTTCTCTTCAAAACATCTAGATATGGAGCTTCCAACTTCGTTTCTCGATCAACAAATACTAGTGAACCTTCTCTACCTACAACATCATCCTCGCTGTGACTTGAATTGATGGTCCAATTCCCCATTTCCAAATCGTTTGCAAAGATCAACAAGAAGTCCCCGAAATTATCAGCTATTTGAAATTTGAAGTCAAATTCTCTTCCAAACAAGATAACCTGGCCAATTTTACCAGACCCGTTCTGTGGTGGTGACAAGTCTATACCTATATAGTTTCCCACCTCATCTGTAATGATGGGGATCCACATCGGATGTGCAAAAGTTTCGTGGATTGTACCCAGAGGTATGGATCTTTGTTTGGGCATATTATGGAACGTTGAGGTATTGGAAGAATTAGTAGACGAAGAAGAAGTCGAAGAAGACCTTGAATAGGAGGCTTTAGGTTGTGAAATTGACGAATATCTTGAGTTAGAAGCCTTAGAATAAGATCCAGAAGACGATCTAGAATTCATCCCATTGGAATTAGATGCACTAATTTCCAAAGAATTTCTTGTTGACGATACAGGGGTAGATGTAAATTTCTTCTTGACCTGGTGGAAATTGTTATGGCTTGTTGGTAATCTACTGAGCTCGGAATTGGTCATTTTCACCTGGGACAACTCTGTATTCAACACCCTGGCGACCTTGCGCCAGTTTTCGGTCATAATCAGAATCTCATCTAGAGACATCAATTTCAATCCAAACACAAGTCCGTCCACCGTGCTTGTGGTCGAGCTTCCGAAGTTTGACTGTCCGTCGGTTTGTTTAAAGAATTCTATAACACAGTTTGGTAAGCGGATGGCGAGATCTTTCTGGAAGTCAGCCAAGTCGGAACTGGTACATTTGTCTTGTAGGGAACTGTTGATATCAGGAGAATTCTTTTGGAGCCAGAGTTTGATATGTCTCCACGCCAACTTGACTTCATGAACACCATCTAGATTTAATAGCGTGTCGTCATCATCCACGTGTCCTGGGAGTTCTTGATTATCATGGTGAGAATATAGCAAGCTATCCTCGGTATCGGGCTTGTTGACGCGGTTAAACGACTTTCGTGAGTCGAACTCTGAGTACTTGTCTTTAGTACTTAGCGAGTAGATGAACTCTTGAATCTTGTGACCTAGCAACATAGTGAGAAAAAAGAGCAGAGGACAAGAATGTTGGTCCAGGAGAATGTAGGGTAGTGTTACTGTGTGGAGGTAAGGAAAGTGGTTTTGACGATAACGTCTAGAGGTAAGGAAAGTTGTATTTACGATAACGTTTGGAGGCAGCGAGCAATTCTGGGGTCACTAAAGTCATTAAACGCGTCAGAGTCGTGTTTTCTTTTTACCGAATTAGACGTCGCGACGATGTCACAATCTACACAATACATTTTATTCACGACAATACAAATAACTCAAGACATCGCATATAACTTACGACGATGCATATAACTAACGACAATGCATATAACTCACAATTCCATACACAATAGTAAGTGGATATAGAGATATTTGGTGGTAATTTAGAGGTTAAATATCAATTTGAGGCTCTAGAGAGTAATTCTCAGGTTATTCTGATACTAATTACGAGATTAGCTCTGAACAAAGTTTATCATTCTCGGTATCTATAGTATCAGAGTCTACAATCAACGTCTAATGAGAGAAGGCACCAAACCACTAACAAAGTTAGTGGTTGTGGTTATGTTGACCGGGCATGAAGTGCAGATTCTACTGAATAGTAAATACACGATAAACCGGGCATTGATCTGGGAAGAGCCAAGCATGAAACAAAAAGTATCCTAAAAACAAAACATATAACAAACGAACAATACTATAACCAGAAAAGTCCAAACGAAACGTTCAAACAATTCAAGTACTGATCAAGGTTGGGCACTGGATGTACCAATCTCCAACAATGGATCTATTCAGAACGAGTAGACCCGGCCAGTGACCGAACCATTTCTGGCTCGTACGGTACATCCAACTAGGAAGGTTTTGATTTTATAGGCGATTATCCGTGGTAAACAAATTGTAGAGAAAAAGGATAAAACCATAAGAAATTTGAGATTCTGAAAATTTATAGCAAGAAAAATCTGCATGGTCGGGTAACCATTATATTTTTATAGAGAGGTGAAGGTTTTTACGAGTGAAGGGCGGCACAACATTTGACAGAGACAAGATATAGGAAAGATGGAGGAGTACAAGAGACGAGGGATAGAGATGCGAGTGTGACATGAGAATTCATGGCAATATAACTACCACCAACTGTTCGATTTTGAAATTATGTCCCCAGAATCGAGATGGGAGTACTGCATATAGATATATATGATAGATCCAGAGACAGTGGTGGTGTGGAGTAAGATGAATTAAAGTGCTGGCGAAGTCATGAAAATGGCATTAGATATGTTTTGCAATTGACTATCAAACACATCATATCGATCTATCATTTATTAAAAGTTTTCAAGAGAAAAGACTCCTAGGAGGACTCCTCGGAGTATATCTCCGAGAATTTTACTCTAGAATCTCTGAGGTGACAAAACGATACAAGCGATTGTAAAGTTTGGCTCCGCAAGTAATCATAAGCCGCTCTTTGATTCCCTTATTAGGCTCGCCAATCTGGGTTTCGCCTTAAATATCTATATCTATTTCATCATAGTCGTTAATTCTACGATTTGTCGAACTTAAGATATATATGTATTGAAAATTAAGTTTTTACGGATGGTTATGTAGGTGGACAAATTACCAGGTGGCAGAAACAGCGTCTTCAACGGCAGGGGCAGTGTCAGCGGCCCAGTCAACTTCTTCGGTTTCACCAGTCCATTCAGCTTCGGCTTCATCGACTTGAGTTTCTTCAACATCTTCGGTGGTCTTGGAGTCTTCGGTAGCGTTTTGTTCAATTTCTTCTGGATCTCTGTAGAAATATAAATCTGGCATGACGGACCATTCAGAGGTTCTGTCTGGGATGATTCCTCTTAATCTGAGGACTTCTCTGGCAACCAACCACCAGATCAAACCAATAGAGTGCTTACCCTTGTTATTACATGGGATGGCAACATCAACGTATTCAGATGGAGAGTCCATGTCGGTTAAGGCAATAACTGGAATGTTAACGTAAGAGGATTCTTTGATGGCTTGGGAATCGGTTCTTGGGTCAGTGACAACAACTAATCTTGGTTCCTTGAAAGAACGGGTGATGTAATTGGTGAAGTTACCTGGGGTGAATCTACCGGCAATTGGAGTAGCACCAGTGTGGGCAGCAAACTTCAAGACAGCTCTTTGACCGAAAGTTCTGGAAGAACAGACAGCGACATCAGAAGGGTTTGGGATAGCAGCAATAATTCTAGCGGCCAAGACAATCTTTTCCCAAGTCTTACCAATGTTGATAACGTTGACACCATCTGGTCTGGTCTTGTAAACGTATGGCTTGTTGTGAACTTGAACGTTCTTAGAACCCAAGTGAACGTTGGCAGCTAATAACAACTTAGCATCTTCTGGAGTTAAATCAAATGAAGCAGGTAATGACATCTTTACTTTGGTTTATTATTACAGTACTAATCAGAAGTTTAGAAAACCAAATTTTAAAGAATGAGTATAAGGTGAAAAATTTTTGATGAAAATTCTCTACGGATTTTCCACTGCTGCGCTACCAGGTGCCTACATAATTTTTTGTGCGATAAAAATCGGGGTTCAAGCCCTATAATATTCTCACGATCACGTGGAGTATAATCATTTGAATTTTCGATTAGGTAAGGAAGACTAAGACACAAGGTAATGTTAGGAAGATACATACAAGTAAGCCTAGCTATTACAAATTAGTAAAGCCTAGTACAAGTTAGTAAAGCCTAATACAAGTTAGTAAAGCTAATACAAGTTAACCTATCAAAACTACATAGTTAGTTAAATTTTTAATAGTTTATAACGTCTGAGAATAATTATTTAATCAAGAGAACATATTACGGGCCGAGTCCTTCTATAAGTCTAATATTATCACTCAATAGTATTATAGTTTTCACGATAGTTAATAATCGTTTATAGCTTTCTTGAGCCTCTCTACGTAGATATCCATTCTTGATGTGTCGTAAGTTGTAAGTCCTTACGACAACGTTTCTCTCATTTCCTACATTGAAATGATTTACGAAAAGTGCAACTTCTACAATATTAGAAACACTAGAGGTAGAACCAGCTTCCTCACTCTCATTGTTCATTGTTAATTGAAACGTATACCAACTAATCATAGGAGTTTTCTAGTGGCTAGTGGTTAGTGGCTAACAGAGTTAGAGTTGTGCTATTGTCGCGACATTGGTCTGGGCTTTAAATTTTGCAGCCAATTTTCAAATACTGAGTCGATTTATTACGACATAAAGCGGAAAACTTGAACTTTCATAATTATATATACATTTTATCTAACTGTTGTTGCTATATTTTGTTCCATACCAATACTCGCTATAGTTTAGATCTGCTAAGTACTCACAATATCATCAAATATCTCCAAAGTCCTTTCAAATCGTTCAGGTAACATAAGATAATGAAACTTCATATTGTAATTATGATTCAAAGATATCAAATCACCTCTGATAAAGCTTTTAACCAACGCAACCTTGAAACTCTTTGATTGGGTAAACAACTTTATGTAATTTTCAAAGATTTCATTGTATGTCAAGGATTTGTTACTCAACTTGACGTATGTTGAAGTGCCGTTGATGGATATAAAGCGGAAATTGACACCACCCTGAAGTCGATTTGAGTTTTTCATCTTTAAAAGAATGACAAAGAGAGGAGTGAAATTGATGGTGATCAAGAGATTCTCCAATAAATTCAAGCAAATCAAGATCAGAAGTTGAGAGATGAAGAACATCAAGTAAAATGCAAAAACTGTGGGCAACAACAAAATCAACACCATAAACAAAAGCGTCCCTAGCAAAAATTGATCCACTTCGAAACCATCATCATTCAAAGTATAGTTATTGAGATTGTCGATTCTGTCTCTCAAAATGTTGAACTTTTTGCCTCTAAAAAGTTGAAATAAGGATTTCAAGATTTCGATTTGCTTTCTGTAGACTTTAGTTGCAGTCTGATAGAAATATTTGATATGGATAGTTAGATATTGAATAATGTCAATGATGAAACTTATGAGAAACGAGATCCCTCCACCATAGCAGAGAATTATGAGAAAGTATTTCAATAGTTGCATTGTGAGTGCTTTTGAGTGTGATGTAAAATGCATCTCAACATAATCGTTGATGAAGTATTTCCAAAACTTTAAAGCCCAAATATATAAATCACCCATGAACTTTCCAAGTTCATTATTTAACTTGAAACCTGCAGGATGATTAATTGAAACCCAGGAAATCAATTCTAAAAGATCATTACATAGAATCTCTTGAATGAATTTCCGATGGATGAAATTAATAATCTCATCAAAATTGTCAAGAAGTAATCGATGCACATAGATCCCTAGAAGAATGTCGTTGAAAATTAGCCAGATGGAATTATGCATATTGATATAGTTCGAATTATTTATATTCAAATTCGAGTTAAATATCGGGAGTTTTAGTTTGGTGAGATACTCGGTGTTCCTGGTTTTATCGTAGTAACAGATAAACTGGATAGGAATGTAATTCAATTGCTTCAACCGCAAGTCAAGTTGACGCAAAACCTGCGAGAACGAGACTATTGTATGTCCCCTAATGTTGTAATTGAGCACTCTCAATATTGATATTATCAAATACTGAAGTATCATTATGCAGTAAATGAATATCGTAAGCAAAATGTTCTTTGGATAGGAAGAGATTTTGATTAATGACCCAAAGATTTTCGAGATGAACAGTTCATACTCATCATTTTCTAGTAATATTCTAGTTCGTTTTATTTGATTTATTTTATCAAGAACTTCTTCATTTGCAAGAGACAAATTTGGGTTGTTTGTTGGATCCATTAAGTTTAGTTTATCAACCAATAAATCCATAGGAGATGATTTTACCTCACCCATAGATTGCAATAGAATAGGATTAATTGAAAAGTATTCTAGGTTTTTGAAATTTGGTGGATCAAATAATATTATTATGAAGTTTCCTGGATTTTTTACTACTGGCAAGTTATGAAGCTTGTCAAATGAGAATTGCAAAAGATTATCTTTTCCACCTATAATTTGGATAAAATTAGAAGAATCAGGTGAAGGATGAGTGATTGAAGTATTTGAAGAATGAGGAATAGTCTCTGGTTTATCAGTCTCATTTATATCATATATATCTTTTGCAGACTTTAAATCTAAACCATCTCTCAACTCAAACTTACTAGTCTCAACTATCTGCACTACAACATAGACAGAGTCAAGTTTGTATCCTAGAATGTAGTGGCACTTGTTTTCAAGTCTCTTCAATACTTTATTAAGATCTTTAGGAAAGTATATTTGATTCATTGCGTAAAACTGTCTCGTCTTAAGTATTGGGAACTGCTATTGAGATTCTTGTAAAAGTTGATAGGATCAAGAAAGTTGTTGAGTTTATCTTGAGATTCGTTATCTGAATCGTGGAACGGATCTGAGTCGGGTATTTTTGTTCCAGAAAATGACAACTGGTATGATGGAGATAATGATGGAGACAACTGCCTTAATGCTGATAAGTTCGGCGATTCACAGAACTTTGGCGATGAAGTCGGATTTGGTGATTTGATGGATGGTGTTGGAGAGAATATCTGAGATTTCGTGTTTGGTGTTTTGGAGAACTTTGGCGATGCAGACAAATTCGATGATACAGAGAACTTTGGTGGGGTAGAAGGTGTCAGAGAATACACTGGAATGTTTGAATGGTATTCAGAATAACAAAGCCTTGTTTCAGGGCCGATTGGCTTCGAAAACTCACTTTCTGAAGTTCGGTGATTGGTATAATGTAAAACTACTAACCTCTTAACAAGATAGTTGATTAATAAGAAAAGCAAGGACAAAAAGGTGATTGAGATAACCAACCGCTCTATGATGAAGGATCCCGTGAATATCGAATTGGTGACTATCCTTATCATGGAAGTTTACAGGTGTTTGTTAAGATCATGGATATTTTGAAATCTGATTTTAACGCGCCGCGGGTGTGCATACAGAGCAGTGGATGGAGGGTTAGGAAGAGAAGTCAAGGGAAGAGGGGTCAAGGCAACACGAGCCTAGGAATAGCAAGTAAAAGCACATTACAAGCAGAAAATAGACTTGTAATGCTAGAAGTGGGCCATAGTAATAATCATAACTATGGAACACTTCCAACAATTTATACCGAACCTGCAGTGAAAAAATAGCATTTTGCACCCAAAGTCACAGTATCCAGTATCTAGTGATTTGGAGTCCAAGATCAAGCGCAGAAGGACACAGTGATATTTAAAATGAGATAAGAACAGAACGACAGAGTGAAATTCAAACTGAGATAATAATATAACGACTCGGTTATTTCAGATTAGAAGAAGAAACGCATTGAAGTGGAAATATTAGTTTAAGAACATACTAGTTTAACAATTGAACATCTTGGACCGGCTCTTGGTTCTTGAAGATACTAAGCTAGACTCTTACAATCCATAGTGCTATATACCTTCTCATCTATTGGAGAAACTCGACTTTCTATTTAATTCCGAAAAGCTGGCGGATCTTTCGAAATTGGGACCACTTCTTATTGGAGTAGTGCTTGCCAACGAAGCGAAGGAGCTGGTTCTGGATAATATATTAGGATCACTATCCTTTGACAACTTCAAAAGTATCTTCACACCCACAAGTAATAACAGGGCAATAGCCAAAAGAATCGCTGCAAATAAGAAAGGCACACCCGGCTTTTGCCAATGTGACAACGAATACTTGTAGATCGAGAGAAAAGTGAGTGGACCGACTAAGGTGAATAAGTTCTTCAAAAGAGACATGGCACCAAACACTTCACCCACCTTTGATTCGGGGAAGAACTTGATAATACTTGATCCAAGACTAGGTATTGCCAACATTCCAAATGCTGTGACAAATATCACAGCAAAGAATGAAAGTGAGGTTGGAGCAAGATAAAAGAGAAAGAGTCCAATTGCGTCACATACGAGTCCAATGGCAATCATGGAGAAGTCCACCATATCAAATTGTTTTTTAAACACTTTGAATTTCAAACCATGCTGGATGATTTTGTGGTTGATTATTGGTGAAAGGATTATAAGCATTACTGCTTTGGTTGAATATGATGCTGTAAGGAAATGTCCAATATCAGTTTGATTCCAGTCAAAGGCGTAGATACCGTACAATATGTAAAATTCCCCCATTGACGCTGCCAAGGAGGCCATAAAACATTCAATTCCCACAAGAATCAAAACTGCAGCTCTTTGACGACGAAGTTTTGATTTATTTAAAGTAGTGACCACACTTTCAGGCAAGACTAATAATCTCAATGGTTTTAAAAAGTTAATCGCATCCAAGGCTGTGTAAACCCAGCTGGAAACTTGGGATTTACGTTGTTGCAGACGTAAATCCAATATAGATTGCGGAGCTTGAGAAATAGACAAAGTTCTCGACTTTTGACGAGCTTTCTCGGAACGAGACTCTGGTAAAACGAACACAGCAAAGCACCATAACAAATACATAATCGCCAATTCATACTTCAAAGGTAAAAAATCACTCTTCGAAATCACAGCACTATTTGATAGGCCTGAGGGTTTGAAACGTTGCGAAATTGATGTAAGTAAATTACCAAGCATTGGACCAGTACTTAAACCAACAAACAACCCCGCCATACCAATACCCAACGAGTAAGTTCTCTGGTGAGGTTCGCAGACGTCTGAAATATAACAATTAGCCAAAGTAACCAATGTCAACAAACCACCAGACAAATTGCTAATAATCTCACCGAAAACCATTGGGTAGAATTGTAAATGGTCTGATCTATACATGACTATGAACTTCAACATCTTACCAATCCCAAGAAATGTCAAAATGGATATTATAAACACTTTTCTTCCATAACGATCCGACATCGGCCCCACTTTCCCCAGCGCTACAAGCATGATTATGGCAGACAGAGTACTGTATACCAATTGCAAGTTCGACATCAACACTTGGGTGTCTGTTGGCAGGCAGATTCCATTCGGATTGTGTAGACTCAAGTAGTTACAAGCCAATTTATAGGATATAACTTGTCTAGAAGACTCACCACAGGTCACTCCAAATGCTACAGCAAACGTAATCATACTTACCATCAACACAGACGGTCTCTTCAACCAATGAATGTCTTTGTTTTGCGAACGTTGCTCACGTAGCCAAATGACATCCTCATTAGAATTGTCGTCGTCCTCCTCTAAGATCGCTTCGTAAACATCATTTACAGCAGTTCCGAGAATAGCCTCATTTTCGGGATTAAAACGACTAGATTCAGAGAGTAAAGGCTCCAGTTCACTAGTTTTAGGAATAGACATATCGTACCAACCACCGCAAGAAAAGTACAAGAAAAAGAAGTGGTGAGATCAGAATTAGTTAGAAAGTGTGGAGATCAAGTGATTTTTGAGTTTGCTCCAGAACCCTACGATGTCGCAGACCAGACTTACGCACGGCTCCGATAAGGGCGAGCTTTTAAGTCTGGAGAAAGTTTACCTAACACCACTGCTATTTACAGGAGTAGCTAGAGAGTAGCTGGAGAGTAGATATGGCGTATCTAGGGGGTATCTAGGGAGTCTCCCTAAGCCTCTTAATGTATTATCAATACTACCAACTCTTATTTAGTATTTGTCGAGCTTAGCAATTGTTGCTTGATTTGCATCCACTGGTTAGGTCCACAGCTCGTAGTATTTTGCCGAAAAGTTATTACGAATATTGCTATGTAAAAAGTGGGTGTCGGGTCGGTTATAACAAGCTCCGTTTCCGACATTTTAGTAATTCTTAGAGAATCTCCCCAATCTCTCAACACACTATAAAATTATTGGGACTTGTAAATCTTCAGTAATATCTCTATGAATGTTACCGTCCTTATTCTCATAATTTTCTTATCTTAGTTGTAACTTCAGTATTTTGTAAAACAATATCTTCTATAATCCATAACTACTAAATTCTTATCTTTAGAATTTGTAGCTTCGAATTACTCTATAATTTTGTAAAGACTTACGAAAACTTGTATTTGCCGCCGCCGCCGCCGCAGGTCCAGATCTACTTATTTATTTGCTTATCCATTTAACCAACTACATCGTATTGCTTTCATTACATAACTCATTACTTTTGCTTACATAACCATTCAGCTACTCATCCGTGGCTAATTACATAATCAAAAACCATCATCAAAAACATCACGACAAAATGACTCGCTAACAACCACAAGGATCCAATGGCGTCAGGAACACAGAAAATGATAACACAATCATCGCTTAGATCAGCTCAACGGTTCATATCAACTAAGAAACCGATTTCAGAAAACGTTATTTTAGCAGACGCTCTAAATTTACTTTCCCCATCACTGGTACGAGCCAAACCATTCAAACCATCACTATTCAATAATCTAACCAAGGGATCGGCCCAAGAACAATATAAACATGACGATATCATGAATGTTAAACTTCCCACCAATTCAAATGCCGAGAACTACGTCAACAACTTGCTTGTAGGACTCCAGTCTTCAACCATCATCAACAAGTCCAGATATCAACTATTAACCATGAGCTCCAAAGATTTATTTACATACATAAAGACCGTCACGTCGGAAGAGAAGTTGTTTGAAATTATTCAACTATTTCATTATCAAAACAAGTTGACTGTACGGTTGTTGACTGAGATCGTTTTGAATAGAAGTTTAGTCAATTTGACTAAAGGACCCATAAACTTAATAAATTTGAATGAAGGAAGCATAAAAATCAACCAAACTAACTATATACAATCATACTTTAACTCTTCCAAGTCAGACATCTCATGGAACGATCCATTAAATCATATACAATTCAACATCATTCTTCTTAAGAAATATCATGATCTTAAGAAACCACTATTAATTATTAAGAACTTGAAGGATCACTTCAACTCCCAATACTTGCCCTTGATCAAATCCAAGAAACTCTCACCATTTTATGAGAGAATCATATGGAAGTTCAACTTTGAATATATCAAACAATTCGACGAAATGTACTACATTTCCAACTTGAACTCTCTCCAGTCATCATTTTTAATATGGGAGTCGTCGTCATCAAATTCTATTGAGATTTGCAAGTATATTCTAGAAAACAGTCCAAATTTGAATAGTATTCAAAAGATTTTCTTATCTTTATGTTGCAATCCTTCAATTGATACCAAACTTATATCAGCTTTAAAGAAATTATCCATAAAGTACAAGCTTTACAGTCTTCCGGAACAACCAACGAATGAATCTTCAAGACTAATATTTTACTCTTTGGTCAACTCTATGGAAATCCTCATGACAAATGACTTTTCAAAAAACCAAGAGTTGCTTCAAACGCTTGAAGATTTAAAGAACTTTCGTCAAACCAAATTGTTGAGCAAGGAGTTGGTCTCGGAAGAATTAAGATGGATAAATGAAGAGATTCTTGTAAGAAGTTAGAAAGTGGTGGGATATTCATTGATTCTTAGAAGAATATCCTCTAGATTCGATAAATCTGGTAGATCTAGATCTGTCTCTAGAACTTTCGTCAAATATTAATTAATCCTCAAATCTTTTCTTATATTAGTTCCAAAACTTGACATCAACTTACGACAAGAATATTTCACATATATGACTATAAAGTTTAGATAGTTACTCAAATAGATAATATGAATTAAAACTTCTTTAGACCCTTGTGAACCTGTATATAAAAAGGGAGGGGCAATATAGTTTCATATAATTTCAAGATCTTCAGGAACTCTTCATTTAAGGACTCCCAATGAAAGTCCTCTCAGAAAAAGCAATTAGCGCGTACCTTACCTCCAAATTATCGCAACAGTCGATTCTAAAACATTTCCAACCTGCTCTCTTGAAAGGTTTGGTGGTTTTTGAGTCAAAGCCCAACGAAATTGTTCCTCCACGAATCGCACAAGCGTCCAACAACAACGATTCTGGCGCCATTCACCTCTTTATGCCATGCCTTGCACCCGAGGAAGTTGGGATTAAGATGATAACGGGATCTTCCGGTGGATTTCAAGGTTGTGTCGTTGTTCTTGACGAATTTACAGGAGAAACCCAGGCGATTTTAAATGCTGCCACTTTGACGGCCTTTAGAACTGCTTTAGCAAGTACTTTAGGGTTGACTAAAGTTATCGACGTCTCAAATGAAAACTTGTTACCGGAAATGTGTGTGTTTGGAGTAGGGGCTCAAAGTTACTGGCATACCAAGTTGGCACTCACCTTGTACAAACAAATAAAGGAGGTCAATGTCATCAATAGAAGCAAACCAAATGCCGAAAAATTAGCTAAGCAGTTACAGACGGAATATCCAGACATTAAATTCAATGGGTTTTCTTACCAGACTGACGTTTCCGAAATTACAGTGCATGGTCAAAATAGTTCCATCTTCTTTGGTTGTCTTCCCTCCACCGAGGCTGCAATAAAGAAGGAATTCTTCAATACAAATGCAAAATATCCGAAGTTCGTGTCGTTGATAGGCTCATACAAGCCACACATGATTGAGTTAGACTTGGATTTAATAATCTCGGAGTTCAAAAATGCCAACGTCGCCATTCTTGTAGACTCCAAGGACCACACACTTCACGAGGCAGGGGAACTTATCCAGAGTGGAATTGATAAGGACGGGTTGATTGAAATAAGTGAATTGTACACCAAAAATATAGATCCATCCACCTACACCACTTCAACAAACTTAACTGTTCAGAAACTCGTGGGACTTGCAGCCATGGATTTGTCCATTGGTAAACTAATTGCGCAAGATACTGCAAACGGAGCAACTGAAGTTGAATTTTAGAGACTACAATTTAGAGTTCTTGGCAAAGATACCGAATCCAACCCTGAAGAAGAAGATAGACATGATAAGTTGTTTATAAAGTTGCAGGTCATCAAAACACAATTTAATTGAGAGATATCACAATTTATATTAGTTGAGAGATATCACAATTCACCACGTTTCTTTCAGAATTGTTAGCGTTTATCACTATCTCTCAAACAATTCAGCCTTCAGCTGGGCCCCTGTGCATATCTCGCATTACTTCATAAGAGTTGGAGGTGTAAAAGGGTCATGACACTGAATACGGCTAACTATAAAATTCTCGGTGAGTAATTATGAAAACTGCTGACTATTGATAATTATGGATACTTCGACAAATACATACTAACTCAAAGCGTATTCAGTCATATAATCGGAATTAACTAGCCTGGTTATTATTTCTTATATCTGTAATCTCACAATTAACGCGTCACTGATAGTAAACCTGGACGTGTCCCCACCGATTCATTTACTTTAAAAACCAACATTCCTTAACTACCCGCCACATCCCCTTCATTCTTTATCTACAATGGCCCTCGATACTCAACCACTCTTAGGAGGCAGTGGATCATCGGTTTATAACAGTAAGAAGCCAAAATACAAATTTTCGTTCTCTCATTTAGTTAACTTGGTGGTCCTTTCGATCTTGGGATACCTTATCTTCTTCAACCCTAGTGAACCCAGTGCTCCAGTTATTAATGTCAAAAAGAAGAAGAATATCATTTTCATGGTAACGGATGGGATGGGACCTGCCTCTTTATCTTTGGCTAGGTCTTTCAAACAGTATCGTGATGATTTACCTATCGATGATATTTTAACCATCGATAAGTACTTGATCGGATCCTCGAGGACTCGCTCTTCAAACTCGTTAGTGACTGATTCTGCCGCCGGAGCTACTGCATTTTCTTGTGCGTTGAAATCATACAACGGGGCTATTGGTGTTTCGCCAGATAAGAAACCTTGTGGTACAATTTTGGAAGGTTTAAAACTCCAAGGTTATATGACAGGGTTGGTCGTGACCACCAGAATTACAGATGCTACTCCAGCCGCATTTAGCTCGCATGTTGACTTTAGATTCCAAGAAGACTTGATCGCCCAACATCAGTTGGGAGAATATCCTTTGGGTAGACAAGTTGATTTGATTCTTGGGGGAGGTAGATGTCACTTTTACCCAAGCTCAACTCCCGGAGGATGTCGTACTGACTCAAGAAACTTGATTGAAGAATCTAAAGACTGGCAATACGTTGGAAACAGAGAAGAATTTGATGCTTTAAATTTGGGAGAAAACGTGACCTTGCCATTGTTGGGATTGTTAGCAGATGGAGATATTCCATATGATATTGATCGTGACTCGAAGGTTTATCCTAGTTTGGCAGAACAAACCAAAGTTGCATTAACTGCCTTATCTAAGGCTACTAAGGACTCTGATCAAGGATTTTTCTTATTAATCGAAGGATCTAGAATCGACCATGCTGGACACCATAATGACGCAGCTGCTCAAGTTAGAGAAGTTTTAGCTTATGATGAAGCATTTAAAGAAGTCATGAAATTCATTGATGAATCTGACGTCGAAACCATCGCAGTTTCTACATCTGATCATGAAACTGGTGGTTTGGTTACTGCCAGACAAACCAACGAGAACTACCCCGACTATTTATGGTACCCTGAAGTCTTATTGAACAGTACTCACTCTGGAGAATATTTAGCGAAGAAGGTTTCTCAGTTCAAACATAAGAACGACGAAGCAAAGTTTGCAAAATTCATTTCTACCGAGATTCTTGGAAGTGATTTGGGTATCAAATCGTTTGGTAACGAGGAGATCGAGTTGATCATGAGCAAGGCTTCTTCTCCTTATGAATTATTATATGTTTTGAATAACATTATCTCACTCAGATCACAAACCGGTTGGACCACCCATGGTCACTCTGCGGTCGATGTGAATATTTATGCCCATACAAATTCGCCAGCAATCAAGGCCAAATTACATTCCAACGATGCATACGGTGGATTATTGGGAAACCACGAAAATATCGAGATCGGAGCTTTCTTGGCCTCAATTGCCGGCGTTGATTTAGATTCTGTCACGGAATTAGTCAAGAAAACCGAACATTCACCTGGCCACGGTGCCTCAATTTCATCAAATGATGACGGAATGCATTCAAATATTTAGACTCACTGTTAGCTAAACTTGTGTATGGAATGCAATGAAGAAAAGATGATATATATTCAGAAGCCAGTAATGATGATTCCTGACCCGTAGAGAAGTAGTAGACACTGAACATTACCATTTGAGATTGAAATTGTCGAGTCACATGACATCTCATTTGTCGCGACATATTTCACTACCGTTGGTTTGAGCTATGCCAAGAGCACTTCAAATTATTTGACATAAGGATTTGCCCATGTGTCTCGAGGATGATAAATCCGAGCTAAGCCAATTTGGATATGGTCTAGCAGACACCAAGAAGCTCAAAAGTTAGAACTGATAGCTACCAAATAGCGACGGAGAGGTGGTCGCATACTAAAATTGGTTTCCATGATAATTCTGTATAGAATATTATATATGAAATATCGTACACCAATAATTACTCCGCCAGCCCAAACCGTTAATTAATAACTTCCCATAATTAATAATATCCCCCGTGGTCACATGGAGAATTAAAGACATTGTTCAACAATTGGGTACGACATTTAGGGGAAACAGTCTGCCAAGAATCAGACTATATCGTAGAATTGTCTATAAGAAGGGCTGAATTATACTAAATGTAGTTCTATCAAACCATAATTCAACACACTCAAATTTCAATCAAATATGAACTTTATCTTCCCTAAATTTCAAGGTATGGCTACCTTGGCCGTGCTCGTTTACTTTTGGATGTTTGCTGATATGGTGAGCGCTGCTCCAGTCTCTAATAACCAGAAAAAGAACATCATTCTCATGGTATCTGACGGTATGGGTATATCTGGGGTACAATTGGCAAGAACCTTTAGACAGGTTAGGGATGATTTACCATACACCGATTTGTTGGAGATGGATAAACATTTAATTGGAACCATTAGAACTAGATCTGAGAGTTCGTATATCACTGATTCTGCTGCTGCTGGAACTGCGTTTTCTACAGGTAAAAAATCGTACAATAAGGCAATCAGTGTTAACACAGACAAGATGCCAATTGCAAGTATCATGGAAGCATTGAAGCTTCAAGGATACAAGACTGGGTTGGTGGCCACTACCAGAATGACCGATGCTACACCTGCAGTATTTTCTGCGCATGTTAAAAGCCGTTCCGACGAGGACCGCATTGCGCAACAAATGTTGGGAGACCATCCCTTAGGCAGAGTTCCAGACTTGATCTTGGGTGGGGGACGTTGTCATTTCATCACCAACTCTACTGAAGGCGGATGTCGTACAGATGACAGAAACTTGATTGAAGAAGTTAAGAACAACGGAACCTGGCGTTATGCAGGTACCAGGGCGGAATTTGACGCATTGAGTACCGATTTAACTCTCCCGATTTTGGGGCTTTTTGCTGAGGGAGACATTCCGTTCAAAATTGATCGTGACGAGGATGTGTATCCTAGTTTGGTTGAACAGGCCCAGTTTGCGCTTACTGCGTTGTCCAACGCAACTGAAGATTCCGACCAGGGTTTTTTCTTGATGATCGAATCTTCAAGAATCGACCATTCAGGCCATCAAAACGATCCAAATGCTATGGTTCGCGAAATATTGGAATACGATCAAACTATGCAAGAAGTTCTCAAGTTTGTTGAAGAGTCTGATACTGAAACCATTGTTGTTGGAGTTTCCGACCACGAAACTGGTGGTTTGGCTACGCTCGGTGAGAAACCAAGCGACTACCAAGCCATTTTAAATGCTACCCACTCTGGAGAATACTTGGAAAAACAAATTAAAGACTTTGAAGGAAAGGACGATGACAATAAGTTGACTACTTTCATTTCCGAGGAAATCATTGGAACCGGTTTGGGAATTACCCCAACCGAGGATGAAGTTTCCAGAGTCAAGAAACAAGTTTTGGCTGGTAAAGACGGAAAAGTCTTTCTTGCTTTGAATAACTTGACTACTTCAAGAAGTAAGCTTCGTTGGACTTCCGAAGGACATTCGGCAGTTGACATTGGTGTCTACTCGTTCTCTAACTCGGACTACCTCACCTATAAAGTCTTGAACAAGAGAGACGGTTTGGCCGGTGCCCATGAAAATATTGATTTTGCCAACTTTGTACAATCAATCACAAACATTGACTTGGAGAAGACTACTGAAAAAATCAAGGACATTCAAGTATAAATACTAAGCACAGAAATACTGAGCGCAGCGAAGTATTTATTGGTAGTATAAGTGAATATTAATTAGAATAGTGGTAAAAGTGAGTATTAGAGAGATTTAGAGAGATTTATTTAGTGATAGAGTGAATATTACAGAGATTTAGTGATATAAGTGAATATTAATGAGAATTAGAGAGATTTAGTATTTGTTGAAGTGGATATTAATGAAAATTAGCGATTCAGTGAGTATTACAGAGATTCAGCGATTCAGTGTCATTAATGAGATTATCGTAATAAATAGATATTGATTTTTGTTAAATTATTATTAAAGGTATTTCAGCAGATATATATCTCTGCTGAATCTAGAGAGTGAAATAAATATTCATGCAATGTAGCGAACATGACTAGTAGTCATTTGTCACAATGATATGGCGAAGATTGAAGAAGCCTGTTGGGTGAGGAGTAACTATTGGAGTGATTTATAGCTAGCAGGCTTTTTGATATTTTAGCTGATTATGATTCAAATGCAGTGTAATCTTCTTTACACCACTTAGCTCTTAAACCCTTACCGTACTTGTAGAAAGAAAACGGAATGGCGATCATGGCCAACGAGATAAATGCCAACAACCAACTGGCCCATTGTAAGCCTAGCTTATGGTACATTTGAGGAGTGAACAATGGGAAAGCAGCACCACCGGCACTTCTTAAAAACACCTTTGTTGCTAATGCAGAGGCCGCATATTTAGCATAGGTATCAATAATGTAATTGTTTAAAGAATAGTAGATCAAAACCATACCGTATCCAAAAGCAATACCAGAAGAGGCAGGACCAACCCAAATGATATGCTTGTAAGAGGTTGCACCCAAGATAAATAAGGCAATACATGGAAATGGAGAACCAATCATGGCACCAACCAATCTGTCCTCTGGTTCAGGTTTTCTTGTTTTGATCATGGCCGCATACTTCTTTTCGAGAATTGGTGTAGTGAACAAAGCAAAACAAGCCCCGATCAAGATAGGAATGTACATCAAACCAATCTTGTTATCTTTATATCCGTACAACTCTTCGAAAATCACTGGGTAGGCAAAGAAAAATGCATACAATAAGGAATAAATTAAGGCAACAAAGGCACAGATAAGCACAAGCACAGGTTCAGTGACGACGAAATTCAAAGGTCTGATCAAACAATCGTTAATCAATTCCTTCATGGAGAGAGGAGATGCTTCTTGTTCAGTCATAATGTTCATATTACCGGTCTCAGCTCTCATTCTCTTTGCTTTTCTTTTCAAGATTACTGGAGCATAAGTTTCTGGAATTAATCCCACAACGATCCACATGACTCCGGCAAAGGCCATATTGACCCAAATCATCATTTCGTATCTACCAGTACCAACACTGATAAAACCATTGACAACTCCTCCAAACACAGGGCCGGAGTAAGGAGCAAACGAGAAAAATGCAATAGCCAAAGATCTGGATTCACGATGGATATCAACAAGACTTGCACCAACATTTGTTAAGGCCGAAGAAGCAAACACACCACATAAAAATCTGCAAACCAATAACGTACCGATATTCTTAGCAACACCACATGGAACATTGAATAATACATAGAGACCGAATGAGATTATGTACACTGGTCTTCTACCGATTTGTTCAGATAATGGTGCCCAAATTAAAGGACCAACACAGAATCCGAGAACCATAAGGGATACGGTCAAGGTTGAAACTTCGGTGGAAACACCAAATCTTTCATTAATAGTACCTAAACCACCAGCAAGCGAAGATGACCCATAAGCAGCACAAATTACGAAGATCGATAGTATGAGGGTGTATCCCCATCTAACGAATGGGCTCCAATTCTGGGGATTCTCTGGATCATTAATGAGGAAGGTGACAAATTCAGTTTCTGGGTCGAATTCTTCTTCTTTCTCGTCTTTTTCTGTTCTTGTTTTGACTCTACCCAACGATTGCAAAGTCTGAACCTTGACCAACCCCGTGGCTGTTTCTAAAGTATATTCTTCTGGAAATATTGGATTCTCCACTGGTGGAGCAACCACACTTGGAGTGGGAATATCTTTGGATAAACCAACTTCTTGAAGACTCTTTACTGTTTCTGTTCTGGTAAGGTTTAAATTGTTTCCATAAGTTGCAGACGAAAATCTTGATCCTACTGGTGATAAATCTGATTGCGCATCTGTGTTGTCGGCATGGTAAGCGTTAGGCGCTAAGTCGTCAAGTTGGGTTGACCCCAACGACTCTTGTGATGATGTTTTTGATTCTAAACTCATGCTGATATTATTATAGATAGAATTGAGAAAGAGATGGGAATCTTGTGGTATATATAGTGTGTATTCTATCCGGCCGTCACGTTATCGATTAGCCGTTCCTAGCTGCATTTGCAGCCTCCGGAAAAGAAATTTCGGAACTGCAAATGAGTACCCGTTTGTTACTTTTTTTTTGAGACCGGGATTAGACTAAGATTGGAGGTATGAAGGGTAGCGATATGAGGTGTTTATCATATCGTCTACCTATACTCATAGCTTTGACAGGGTTGTTCTTCAAATGTAGTTACGTCTTATCTGGATAGGATGTGTATGTCGTCGGGATTCCTGTATCACAAAAATAATTTCGTTCCATAGTATCTTTGGATCGTTTGTGGAAACTCGGGGTTATTTGGTCGGAATTCGCAGTTTGTTCTTGGTTTCGGACTTTAGAACTTTTAACCACGCGGTTATCCGGAAGTGTTCGATAACTTTTGTCTGATGCACTTACGGTGGTGTGTACTATTAGCTGAAAATTGCTCGATTACAGCCGTTGGGTACCATGGGCTACCTATGCATGAAAAATCTCTATGCCTTGGCAAGGGGTTTATTACTTGGACGTGTTTAGTAATCTTGTCTTGCTATAGTCTTCGTGTCTTGCTAGTAATCGGTGTTAACCATCCAACTCTATATCCGAAGGGCAGGAACGGAACGGGTTTGGACTCTATGTATGGAATGCACGGAATAAATATTTTAGCTGGGCGTTGGCGATGCAACAACTCCGAAATAGGCCATGAGTCGCAAGCGTTGAGTAAAAGTGACTCATGGCGGTTTCCTTAAGCCATATCGGACCCGGACCATATATATGACCATACAGAACATACCTACACTCAGACAAGACCCAGTAATTACAGATATAACTTTACTTAATCGTCGGTAGCTGTTCAAATGCATACTACTTAGTCAGAAGTTACTATCTAGAGTCGATGAATAAAACTTGTAAACAAACGTCAGGCGTGTAAGCGAATAGCATTATATATACAGTGATGCAGCCACTACACCATAAATTGACGTAACACATTTCTTGTATGCAATTTTTTCATTTCAAACGTTCTTGAAGTGAACTTTCTGATTATGAGCTAATTTAAAATATAAATTACATTTTAGTAAGATTCCGGTGAAAAAAATCTGTCAAATATTATCCGGTGGATTCAGGTTACTACGATGAAAGTTCTTAGATCTTATGAGATGGAAGATGTATAAATCAGTAGACATCAGATAATAGAATGTCACTCCTAGACATCCTACCTGTAGATTCCTTGTTGCAAGGTTCTCGATCGTTGGAGTACTCATTGGGGATCACAATGTAGCTGAATTGGGACGGTGATAATATCGAAATCTTACTTATTCTAGATAGTGCATAATTTCATGTCGCGTAATATTGGGCACCGGAATATGCGACACTGAAAATAGACACTAAAAATAGTCAATGGAATTAGACACCAACCGTACATTTCACTAAGAAACTTCAATCTACTATATCACAAAGGGGTGCCGTCTATAGTTTATCTACCAAGATTTCACTCAACTAGCAAACAGCAACGTTGGTTCTGTTAAGAAACTCTTAGTTTTCGGTCGTGCCTTTTCCGATAATGGAAAACCACAAAGAAAACTGATCAAATAGATAAAATAAGGAGCTGACTTTGAAGCCGACACAGATTGTGCACTGCTCATTGAATATAAATTTATACTGACTATAACTACAAAAAATCACTATCTGTTAGTTAGCAATTAATCTAGTCTCATATAGTCCTTACAACCTTACAATCCTCACATAATTCCAAATCACATATATCACTAAATCACATAAAGCAATTGTGAATATGACCAATCTCAATTATAAACCTATAAATTTATTGGCCTTCAACTTCGCTGGATTTGCGTGTATATCCATTGTTGTCTTCCTTTCATCTACACAACCATTTTTCATCACGGAAGTAATAGGGATTAAGCAAAATGAAAAGATTGGGAGTGTAATCGGAACCTTGGGGTTCTTTGATGAACTCGTTGCTATTGTCACTGCTCCATTATTGGGAACATTGACTGACAAAATGAATCGTATACCTAAATTTCCATTTAGTGGTTCCAGAATTACCCAGAGTCTTTCACTCTTTTTAGTGGCATTCAGTCTTTTGGGCTACAGTCGATTTAGTTCGAGCGTCCGGGATTTATTGGTATTCAGATGTATTTTTGCTGTTGGAGTAACTGCTTGTATGAGTATGGTTACAGTGACATTGAACGAATTGACCAATTCTGATTTTCGTTTTCAGAAATTCATCTTTTGGAAACATCACGACTATTTGCCAATTGAAGATTCCGAATCTTCCAAAAAGAATGGTAAATACGCCGCTTTGATTGGAATATCAACCGGATTGGGTGCCATATTTGCGGTTTCGATGTTTTTGACTTTGCCAGTACGTTTGATTGATAGATATCCTCTGTTGGATATGAAATCGAGTTTGAAACTTTCTTATTCCATGATTGCAACTTATGGAGTGGTGTGTGGAACTATTTTATTTGTGGCTTTGTATGATCATAAAAGAGCCAACCGTCAAGCTATCTCGCTAGAAGCTGGTGTCTACGAACCTGAACTTCCTTTGCCTTTTCCTATTCCTACTGAGGAATCTTACTTCGAGTTACTCAGCACTGGATTACAAATGTCAAAGTCAAATTCCGAGATTCAATTGTCTTACATTGGTGCTTTTGTCGCAAGATCAACCACAGTGGCTACTGCAGTCTTTATTCCACTTCTTGTGTACAATTTCTATTATGATAAGGGGAATTGTGACTCCGATTTTCCTTCAAAAAGTACATGCTATGACGGCTATGTCTTCTCTGCGATTTTGACAGGTGTTGCACAAACAGTTGCACTTGTATCATCACCATTTTGGGCTTGGATTATTGATTCAGATAGATTCGGAAAACACAAGAGTTTATTTCTCGCTGCAGCTTTGGGATTGTTTGGAAACTACGGCCTCTGTCTCTTTACAAGTAATACTCCAGATAAATATGACCCAAGAACAGCTACGTGTTTCATCATGGTGGGTTTCATTGGTCTCTCGCAAATTGGAATAATCATCACCAGTATGAGTTTACTCAGTGGACTCAACAAAGATCCCAACATGGGAAGTCTTAGTGGATTATACAGTCTCAGTGGAGGCTTGGGGATTTTGATTCTCACCAAATTTGGTGGAATGTGGAGCGATAACTGGATCTTGGGTCCATTCTTCATCTTAGGAACGTTCAATTTGTTGTTGTTAATTGCATGTTTATTGGCTATTAGAGAATCTAAGAAGAGCCACCACACTCTTTTGAGAGTACGTTGAAGAGGAAATTCGAGAAAAGCCACGACACTCTTTTGAGAGTACGTTGAAGAACATATCGGTGAAGAGCATATCGAATTTACATACGTTGAAGAACATATTCGGATTTTCATACGGTTGTTCCGGATCATTCTATATAGAACTGTTAATGTCGCTATGAACCACCTGAATTTATCCTGTAAATATACGGAAAATTTATGGGAATATAAAACTTTACATAAACTTACTTCTAGCCTCTCACAATCTCTCTTCTACGTCATATTTCTTCTTCTGTGACGCTCTCAATCTGCGTTCTTGACTGTCTCATCTGTTCTCGCTACTTATTTGCACCCATTTTTGCCGATCCTCCGCACGACCATAATGAAAATTTGGTTGAAAAGAAGCAACAACATACTTCAAACTACAGAGCGAAGACTACCACAGCTAAATACGCACTAGCATGATAGAGGTACTTATCACTCTTGTACCATCTATTTGTTGGATTTTGTACCGGTGTTTTCAAATCTTGAGGACTCCGGTAAAAGAGTTGATTGAAGATTTAAATATCGAGATCCCCCATACTCCAAACATCTGTATCGATTCTATCACGGAAAACTCGGCAATAATTCATTGGGATATCGAGATCAAGGCCGACGAAAACCTCTACTACATCCTCATTGTCAACAAGCAAGAAGCGGCGACCATAACGTCAACGTCGTGCAAGTTGAACAATTTAGATCCGAAACAGTTGTACCAGGTACAAATCATTGCCATAAACTCGTTGACCAACTTCAGATCTCAGTCCACAGCGATTTACATTCAAACTATCAACAAGCTTCATCCGTCTCGCTTTAAGGTTGACGAAGTCGAATCTGTAAAGCCTCCCACCAAAAACAGAAACAAATATGTGGATATAGATAACTTGACTGCAGAAGAAGTACAACTGACCACAGATAATGAAACCTTGAATGATTATCTCATAGAGTTCCAACAAGAAAGTATAAGACTTAATCAGGAATACAAAAGCTATCAGATCACCATTGCCCGTGACCTCGAACAGTTACAAGAACAATTCAAGGTTTATAAGGAGGAATATGACGAAGAAACTGACGGCAAGTTGAAGAAGGAAATCGATGTCAAGGCACTGGAAAATACAAAGGATAAATTAAACTACCAAAAATTGAAACTTACCAAAGAGTTGAACACTATTAAAAATCTGATGGAAATGCATAACATGAAGCTCGGCGATTATAGAAGCAAGATCAAGAAGTTGAAGGAGAGAAATTCCCTGCTCTTGCTTGGGGAAAAGGCCGAGAAAGACAAAATTGAACAAGAAATTAATGACTATACTAAGAAAATCAACTTGTTGAAGTTGGAAAATGACAAACTTGAAGATACTTTGAAGGTATTCATGGCGGAAAAGAAGGATCTTATAAGTCTTATCAATCGTTTGAAGCCATTGGTGGAGATTTTCGGCATGCCTACACAAATAACTCCTACAAACACCGGCGATGTACCTTCATCATCAGTATTTTTAAGGGATGGTTCACTCAACCAAAAGGTTTATGAAACTCTACAAAAGATATTTGATATTATGCCATCGTGGCAAACGGAAATCACTAACGAAATTAATACTTATGTTGAACTTGACGCAAAGTGGAAGGAAGCGTTCAGATCGGAGATCAAAAAATACGTTTCTATTCACCAATCTCTCGAAATTGCAAAGCTGAACAAGGACAAATTGTACCAGCCAATTAAATTGACAGAATACCAGGCTTCTATTGATTTTGGTGGGTTTGCCAATGCCTTACCGAAGTCGAGGTTTCCAAGCGGAACGAACGGAAAGATCTCACGTAGCTTTTCACCACCTATTGAAGAGAATAGCAATGGAGGGTTGAACAGAACGTCTAGCTTTTACAACCATTACAGTCAAGTTTATTCTGGAGATGATAGAAACCAAGGGGATCAAATTAGTGCCACAAATATTGTGATTGATCCCCCAAGCAACGGACAATATGTATATAATAACAATAGTCAGTTGCACGTTCCTCAAATTGATCTTGCTCAACAACAACTCATTCAAAAACAAGCCCAACAACAGGCTCAGGCTCAACAGCAAGCACATATTGAACAAATGGCGATGGGACAAGGATATTATGAACAGAATCTTCCAGGAGCTCCACATCTTGACCATATGGGAATGCAAGGGCCTCATCTTGAACTGTTGGGAATGCAAGGAACTCATCTTGACCTGTTGGCTATTCAAGGGAATCATCTCGACCATACAGTGATGGGCCATGGAGCATCTCAGGGAAATCACGACCAACTTTCATTAGGACAAGGGACGCAATCTCACATGGACCAACTTTCATTAGGACAGTCTCATATGGACCAACGTTCACTTATGGGGGTCTCGCAACCACTCGATCAACTTTCAATGTTGGGTACTCCTCAGCAACTTGATCAGCGTTCAATGATTGGGCAAGGAACCACTTCAAACATGCAAGGATTTCCTTATGATGACCAAGCTTACACTGGTTTGGGGTCTCCTGTCCAGGATTCAAACGCAATGCTTAACTATGGAGATAACTACAATTCCTTGTTATACAACTACAACTCTCCAAGTATGAGTCACTCTGTGCTCTCAAACGGACCAGGAGACTCTGGAATGTGGAACTCGATGAGTTTGAACGATATTTTCGCAAACAATCGTAGTGTTTCAAGCTTACAATCGCCTCCTAGCGCTGGAACTCCGGGCTCCACTGGACTACAGGGTTCAAATGGCCTCGGAACCTCCATTACTGGTGCACTTAGCAGCTCTGCTAACAACCTAAGCCATTCAACATCAATAGGAACAAACGACTACCTCGGAAGTAGTTCGAAATTATGGATGGACAGTGATAACGTCAGCGGAACTCCCTCTGAACACGGCCAGAGATCTCATGTACGCAAGGTTTCTAATAACGCACAGATCTGGCGTAATGACAATCTTACTCCAACACATAACTTTCATTTAGCAGGAATGGCTGATTTCCAACCTTTTGGTTCGAGTCTTAGTCTCAATCTTCCTAGCTATTCTAATATCTACGAACCATCCGAAGATGATCGTGATAAGTTGATTTAAAGAGTTAGTGAGAGTAAGTGAGAGTTAGTAAGAGTTACTAGAGTTAGCGTATATTACCTGAAGAATGTTGAAATACCTGGCTGGAAGTTCTAGAGACTATATCTCACTATTTTTCACTGACTTTATAAGTGAATATGGATCAACTGACAATCTAAATGTACATATCCGCATATACAGCATTTATTATCTAAGTAGCAATTTTGTAGAGCCATAATCGAACTAAATTTTAACTTCTTGGATGTTGCTAGTTTCGTCTGACTTCATCATATTTGACACCTAGCATTTGTGATCTGTGATCATTCAAACCCGGGGGTTCTCTAAATCTCGGAAATCTGGAAATCTGGAAATCTCGGAAATCTTTCCTCATATGGGAATTCCCCGACTTCACCCTCACACGTCCACATATAAAGATGGAGATTTCCCACGATCCAGAACTTGCCCATTCACCCAGCACCACTTCACTATCCACCCACCACTCAGCACTTCACTACCATGACATTACCTTCTCTCTATTATAACGATGACAAACTATCGTTTGCTTACTCTACTGTCCATAAAAGATGGCCACTAATCATTGAAGGAGCTATCAAAGATGTCACCGACACAATTGCCACCAAACCCACTCTTGCCACCTCTGGAGAAACCATCCTCGACTCTTTGAAGTCAATCTTGGTCTCTTTCAAGAATGATGAGGTCGTGAGACCTTTCAACTCCGAGGAATTTGGTCTTAACCCAGACTTATCTCACTACAACTCTTCCCTCGAATCCATAGACCGTCAACCCGTCACTTGGCTCACGGGTCCGTGGTTGTATTTGGAATGTTACTTATACCAACTCATCAATATCCAATTCATCTCCTCCACCGAGACGTTCTGGCACACCTTCGATATCTTTGAAAACTTGAAGAACTCAACTTTCAAGCAATCGGAGCTCGGAGTTTTGGAGCTCTGTAAGAGATACCAAGTTCTCCACCAACAATTGGATGAAAATGTTGATAAAGAAACCTTGAAGCTCTTGTTTCATGAATTCATTGATATTTCGTTATGGGGAAATGCCACCGATCTCTCGTTGCTCGCTGGTAACGTTACGTTGGAAGACATCAAATCTGTTCAAGGTGCAGAGGTTCGTAAAAAGAACGAAGAGAATATTTTGGTGAATGATTTGGACCAAGCATGGTCGTATCTCACTACTAAGGGCATGAACAGAATCGATATCGTCTTGGATAACTCGGGGTTTGAATTATTTGCAGACTTGATCTTTACTCTCTTTGTTCTCGATTCGAAATTGGTGAACGAAGTCCATTTACACTGTAAGGAGATTCCATGGTTTGTTAGTGATACTATGCCAAAGGATTTCCATGCATTGTTGGCGCAGCTTGTTGATAAGGAGTTTTATCCAAACATCCATCAAAACTCAGGAGACTCCAGGGCCATCCAATTCTTGCACAGTAAGTTGGTGAGCTACCACCAGAGCAACCAGATCGTCATAAAATCAAATCCATTCTGGACTTTAGACTATAACTACTGGAACCTTGCGAAATCCGGTGACTTGTACGACGATTTGTTGGCCTCATCGTTGGTCATTTTCAAGGGAGATTTGAACTATAGAAAGTTGACTGGTGATCTCCAGTGGGATAAGACTACTCCGTTCACCACGGCCATTCAAGGTTTGGCAAAGAGCAAGTTACCTGTTCTTTCTCTCAGAACTTGTAAGGCAGACGTCGTTGTTGGATTGGAGAAAGGAGTCAATGAAAAGTTGATCGAAAAGTACAAGGCAATGGGTAACGAAGTCGGAGAGTTCTGGAGCTCTTCCGGGAAATGGGCGGTGATTTCGTTTTCAGAGGGCTCTTAAACGTAGAATGAGAAAGACTCTCTGAATAGAGAAATCTACCGGAGAATTCAGAGCTTTGAATGGAAATATTGAATACTTTTGGATATGATCTGAAAATGATTACAGAAAAATAGATAAATAGACAATAAAGTTTCTTTAGATATTTACCAGGATTAGTGGTTTTCGTGGTACGATTGCTGACATCTTCGCTAAGTCATCGGACTCTTCAGCTCAGCCTTCAACAGCTACATCAAATTTCTAATAATTGTTCATTATTCGGACAAATTTGGTCATAGTCAGTGGAGAGCCCTAATTCTTCTCAGATATGACCGAAATCTATCCAGTTTATATAAATATAGTAATTGCTGTCGTAAATGACTTTAGGGTTGAATTTCGCCAAACGATTTTAAAGGTTTTAGAGATTTAGAGACGCCAGAGAGTTCACATATTTCAAAGCTTTTAGAAATTTCACCCAAATTTTCCCGAAGACATCTCAAGTAACGAGGTTTATGCTGTGAAATTTCCATGGATTCCCATAAATTCCCATAAATTCCCACTAGGCACCACACCAGTAGCGAAATGAAGTTTTAGAGAATAGATGGATCCATTGAAGAATAATGACACAAGAGACTCAGTACTTTCACCACTAGAATAACACATATTCAAGGTCACTACCTCATCTTTCTAGCCACCAAATACAATCATCACGACGGTAGATACCTCTGTTCGTTTCATAGTACTATTCCCAACTTAGTTATCTCATAGCTCTCACCATAGTGCTTCAAAATCGTCAACTCAGCTTATAGCGTCTTATCGTCATCTATGACTGGCTTTGATCATCTAATATAGTCCCAAACTCTCCGTTGGTAGCTGTTTGTGGCCGCCGCTAGCCAGTATGGCCACATTACATATCAGCAGCCTTTCTCAGATTACAAGCCACAATCTTGAACTTATCAACGGTCACCTCGCTATCGACAGTTCCTGTCCCATTTCCATCTCTCCCTACGGCGCTGACGTCGCTCATTTTGATCAATACATTCTTGACAATAAACGTCCAGACATCGTCACAGAACCTATAAGTATCCAAGTCGCCCTTGAAGGTTAATCTCGACTTCGCAGTGTTTCCCTCCAACTTCAAATTGTCAGATATGATACGGTCAAAGTTGTTCAAAATCCTCATGGCCAATTGGGGCTGAATCTTCTGGTCGGAAATAAGCGTGTCGAGGGCATCAGTGAGAGTTACGCCGATGGTCGATCTCCTGTAGAGTTCATAGTAGGCTGGGGCACTCATTGTTGATCGGAGGGGGCTATGAAAATGTTAGTTTGTGAAATTTTGATTTAGTGAGGGCTGGTGGTACACGACTTTGGGATTCTGGGGAAGTAGCAGCTGTAAAGCGAGGCATATTTGTGTAGGTTGAGACGTTCGAGGAATTCCCCAGTCATAGGGGAAATTACAGTTTAGGACTAGAGTTGTATGAATATTTAGCTCCGACCGGAATAGGGATCGAGATGTAGTGAGTGATATTTAGGATTTAGTGTGGGTCTCTATTTTATTAGAACCCACTAGCAATTGAGTAGTAGCTGTACTAATAGTACCATTCTACTCTAAAATATTCTATTACACTGTACTATATTCTGGTAGTCCCTATTATATTCTATCTCCCCTTATATCGGTACCATTTCTTAGTATACTACATAATATTCACCCATACACGACTTATGATGAGCATAGATTCAATGTCAAACTCCACTGGAATCCTTAACAAACCAGTTATGGAACAACTAACTATATCCAAAAGATTTCGGAATGCCGTGGTCGAGTATCAGCGACTCGAGTCGTCAGGAGAAAGAAACGATTCTGTTTTATACCAGACGCAGCTCAGCAAGTTGGTCCATGAGTTGAAGTTGATCACATCGATTGTTGAAGAGCTCCATTTATTTAGTGACAACGAAGGGATTGAGGAAGTCAGTGTGAAGTACCTTCCTTTTTTGAATGGTGAGTTCTATTTAGGTGGATGTTATGCTAACGGAAATGTTGTGATGGATGGGACGTCTCCACTAGGAATTTCCAAGTCAGCGTCGTTAAACTTGGCCAGATTACACCTTATCCAATTCTTAGTACGATTACAAGCGTACAATCTCTTGAGCAAGGCTCAGAGTGAACGAATCAACTCGTTCAAAGAACTTTACAACCCTACTCTTGCAGAAATCATCACCACTAATCCCACCACCAGAAGACAGGAAAAGATCGAAAACTATAAGCTAGAGAAGGAATTGAGAGGAAAGTTATCGATATTAGACGACCACTACTCGAGCAACAATGCCGATGACGATCTAGAGACGTTTGACGAAGAAATCGTGTCTAAAATATATACCGACCACTTGCGATTACATGTTCTAAACGCTTTCGGGAAGCTTGAATCGCTAACTATGGAACTACAAGTCATAGCCAACAAGTCCGAAGTCCCTCCACCTCATCCACAGACTGATTCCAGAGTTCCTTCCAGAGAAAATGACTACGGATACACTTCTCGTCTCGAAACTCTTCCTCTGTATGGTAAAGAGATCTCAGATTTGCTTTCAAAACAGGGAAAGATTTTACAACCGTTCACCATAACTTCCAAGAAACAACAGTTGAAGGATAAGGTGTTTGGAACTGGCCAGGTTTTGCCTTCGATGTCGGTGGAAGAGTATCTAGATTATGAGTTGGCCAATGGTAAAATGGTTAGTGAAGAGGTACAGGGAAAGAACGAGAGTGATAGTGACGATGAGGACGATGAGTTGGAGAAGAGACAATGGGACGATTGGAAGGATGATAATCCAAAGGGTGCCGGAAATACAAAAGCGAATATTGGTTAGGGGAAGGTAATGTGGTGAGCTCTGGGTGTAGATTATGCTAGTTGTCGCCAATATTAGTCATTAGTTTCGTTAAAATTGGTCTTGTTAATAGTGGTCTCGTGAATATTAGTCGTTGTCAATTCTTCTAATCCTCACCAATTCTTCTAATCCTCACCAATTTTGCACCCAAAAATAGGTAACTTTCGGAACCATCAAAGTTTATAGATATTTTCGTCTTAATTTAAGCTACAAGGACCCTCTCTAGATACTTATTGTACATTAGTATTAATAATTATAATTATTTATTAAAAATACTTGAAAACTCGCTAGATTTGTAAGTATTAGTAGTAGAGATATCACTAGAAACGAGAGTTCTTGGAACTTTCACTAGAGTTATAGACACTAGAATCATCACTAGACACTAGAATTATCACTAGACACAAGAATTCTACTTGACACTTCTCACTAGCTCTCTCTACAGATCCCTCTCACAAGGACTCGCTAAATAAAACTTCATTATTTATTGTATATATATTAAATTACATGGAAATGACAATTCTTCCAGTGGAAATTTAGAGGGTTTAGATCTAACGTGGTCCTAAATATCTCAAATGTCGCGTTATAACATGCTACCATGTCATAATATATGAAATTGGTGTGCTGAAGCTTGGTGCTACCTTAAAATAGGGAGAAATCTTCAAGAAAAGCTAACCGTTCGGCGAGAAAAGTGAACAATTTGGCCAGACATACAAATTTATAACTCTGGAAGTGATCACTGAGTAAACTTTCTGGTGATAAGTGTCAGTAGCTACTTCAAGCAACAATCTCAGAAACTTAGCAGGTCTTTAACGGACCGATACTCTCCAGACTTTGATCGGGATTGTGAGTTGAGTCGTCGAACGTTCTTCAACACGCTAGAATTAGTGAGCGAGGTCCGCTAGAATACGAAAACCACCACTAATATGCCTCAGTCATCCCCCTTTCTAACTCTGCTAACCATTCATAATACTCTACTTTGACCTCCTCGTATTTAATCACACACAACTTCTCATCATCCAAGCTCTTAACAATCCATCTATCCTCGTCATCTTCGAAACTTCTCAAACAATTCAAAATTATCATGTATAACTCCAAAATCTTCAACTTATACTGATCAAGATCTTCGCTAGACGAAGTGTGGGTGAGCAAATTGTTGTGCTCGAATTTGAATCTGGTGATGAACATATATAAAGATTCTATGGCACCTCTCTTATCAGTCAACTGGTCGGATCCCAACTTCTTTGATGCTCCAAACAACCTCCACGAGTAGAGGTATTCATAATGCTTGAGAGAAGTTGCAAGGGTGAGTTCGTTGTTGGCAAGTTCCAATAAAATACTATCAATAAGTAAGTAATGAGATTGGAGGTTGTTTTTTGGAGGGAAGAGAGTCGAAATCGATTGGTTGGAAATCAACTTGACGATAAATTTGGTGAATAATTCTCTGAAGTTTGTAGAATGCTTCAAGTCTGATAATGCTTCGTAAACGATATCGAAACGAGATAAAGTTAACGAGAAATCAAATATGTTTAGATAGTAAGCGGTGATTTTGGATTTTATCGCTTCAGACGGGGTCTGGATCGATTTCAAGATATCTATGGCGATTTCCTCGAAGTTCAAAGCAGTTTGTATGAAGTTGGATTGAGAGTCAATGAATTTGGTGAATGGTGAAGGTTTTGAGGTTGATCTGGAATGTGGGGGGTTAGCCTGGGATCTAGAAAGCTCAGAAAGTGAATGGTAATAGTTAGATTTATCTAATGCAAGTATTTCCGAGGAACTCAACTTGTTCATGATATTTAAAGAACTCTCGTCGCTTTCTCTATCCTCGCCTTCGCCAAAGATATTTCTCAAGAAGTTCCTGATGTCGTCCTTGCACCCTAATACCTCGTAGATCTTTTCCTTTAACATCTCCTTGTTTTCGTAAAACACCTTGTAGTTTTCAAAGATTTTGAAAAACTCGTTTGGTTCGTTATTTATCAAGTAAACGATTCCCATCAAAAAACGGTCTATGATTCTCGATTCGCTCAATGAGCCAAAGAAGTTGTTTTTGATGAATTTTCCTTCTCTTCTGTTGATGAGTTCAATGGTGACGTCGACTATGAAATTCTCGTAGTTTGAAATCACATTTCCGTAAAAGTAATCATAGGCTTCATTCACTTTTTCTTGCTGAATCAAACTTTTGAGGTAGGGATACTTTTCGGCGATATTTACCCAGAACAAACTGAACTCAACGTTGCTGAGGTCGGACTCGATCTTTGAGTCTTTTTCATTGGATTTGAAGCACGTTTCAAACAAGAAGTCCACAATTGAATAAGTATTCAAGCGTTGAAGAACTTGATTTATGAGGCTTAGAATTTGATTGCTTCCTTCACAGATTAAAAAGAGCATCACTAAGTTGATTAAGATCGATTCGTGCTTGGATTTGATCTCTTTAAAAGTTGCCACGGTGTTTAACTTCGTCAAGATGCCAATTTCTTTGGAAGATCCAATGTCCTCGATAACTTCAATCGAATCTATGAGTGAATTTATGGTGTCCATTACGTCTGGTATGTTTTCTAGCTCACTCAAGATAGATTGGATTTCTTGATGTGACATTTTCGAACCTAAAAAGGTTTCATATAGGTCAGTTACACCATCCGAGGTGAGATGTGAAGATTTTCGAATCTCATCAGATAACTTATTGTAGCTTTTGGTGGATAAAATTGTTGAAAAAGATGACAAAATTGAAGAAAGAGAAGACGAGCCCCCTTGACTAGAGGAAGATATCACCTCGTAATAATGTGATTTGCGGAATACTCCTAAACCATTTGAATTCAAACTTAAAAGAAATGATCTTGCCACAGCTAATGCTAGCGGGGCCTCACTATACTTCTTAAACTCCTCGCATAACGAATACAACTTAAACCAGAATGACTTGGCATCTTGCTGTTTAATATTTGAAGCTGTTTGAATAGTTTCATTTGTAGCTTCACCAATTGGTAATATTTGGTCAATATGTTCAAGACCAATATGTTCACGAAGGATATTTAATGAAGTAGAAAGAATCAAATTGTCATAATTTCCAGAATTCAATACCTTGTTACTGTAATAGGAGACGTCGTGATATGGCGAAAACTCATTTGTTCCTTCTTGAGATATATTTGACCAGCATGTTGATGAAACTATACCTTTATCAACTGCATATGTCACGGCTACTGCCGAAGTATTTGATTTCCATAGAATATGAAACTTCACCATATCGCCGGCTTCAATCTGGAAATCTTGGATAAACCATAAGCTAGTCTGAGATGTCAATAAGTTTGGAGACGATAAACCAAGATCAAATGATTCCACTAATTCGAGAGTTGGAGAAAATATGATTTTGAAAGTTTTAATGGAAAATCCACTATGGCCAGATACTTTGTCATCTCTCTTTTCTTTGTCATCACTGGTGTAGTGCAAAGATAAGAACGTCTCGCCAGCTTCTTCATAAATTTGTATGTATTTTGTTGGAACAGACGTCAACCATGAACCAGAGTCAATAGTCTCATTTAATTTTATAGGAGTGATTGCTGGCTGATGTGTGTTTAAATTCCATACTTTGATCATCTTACTGACCGAGAATGTTATGAAATATTCCTCGTTCAACTTAATAAGATCCACGATCGAATTGGAAGATATGCCTTCTAATACAATCTCTTGTTTCGGAGATCTCTTAAAGAGTCCACTTATGAAATTTAAGGGAACCAACGAAGTAGTATCGTCAAAATTATAGATATCAAAGTCAGATAATTCCGTAGGTCTCTGGAAATGTAATAAACCTCCGTCCTTTAAGGAAACTATGAGATTCAATGAATCGATTGCTTTTAAGAAGTATGGGAATGATCTCATTTCAAATGAATATGGGACAGAGATGTTTCCCCATTTTTTAAAATCATCAAGAGTGAACTTGTTGATTTTACTATTCTTGTTATATAAAAAGTCCGATATATCAACTTTTAAGGTGATGAATAGGAAATTTTCATCAATGATGTCGATTATTAACGTCTTTTGTTCATTTAACGACACGCTTAAACAATTGGTAGATATGAGTTTATGAGACAACTCAATTTGCAATTTTTGATATTGATATCCCAAGCTGTTTGAAGAGGAATCAAGCGGTGTTAATATGATGGTCTTTAAGTCATTCAATATCTCGTAAGATACTAATTCAACAACAGATCCGTTCAAGTTTATAAGTCCTCCAGAGTTTGAGAGTTTGTTTTGAAATTCTTCATTGGCGGTTGTAATTGATGATTTTGTTGGATATTTAAGCGGTAATGTGACTACTTGAGAGGCTAGATGTTGTTTATACCCCAGAATGTTGGCGGCGGAGTAGGTGTTATCCATCGTGATGGGTTGGAAGAGATGTTTACAATTTTTTGATGGTCTGAATTTGAAGGTTGAAAAGTAGGACATAGTGCGACATTGTTGAGATTTATTTAGTAGTCATTCACGTGATTACTGCAAGAGTTGAAGATGAAGAAAGGTAGAAACTGTTCATGATATGGTTGTGGAGGAGGGGCTTCCAATGTTATCCATATTTATATGGTTTTAAGATATAATTGTTGGTCTTGATTGGCTTATGTATATGGACGACATAACGACATCTCGCGACATCACCAACATGAAAATCAAATTCTTAGCCCTATATACATCTTCTCCTCTCCACTACTTCCACCATGTCATCCATAGTATTCTATAAATTTCTACATCAAAAAGACAGGTCAGTGATACACTTTGATGGTACTGCCATCAGTGTTTTTGACCTTAAACGAGAAATCATTACCCAAAATCATCTTGGAACAGGACAAGATTTCAATTTATCACTTTACCATTCGGAACAACCTGACCTAGAATATGAATTAGATCAAGATATCGTTCCAAGATCATCATATGTATTAGTCAAAAGATCGCCTAGTCATCTTAAAGGAAGATTTACAAACGCTTCGAGATACGTAAGCGGTAAACCAAGAATCAACAGGAAAGTGATTAACAATGTGAGCACATCTACATTAGCACCATTCAAAACCGACCAAAAACCGTTGGATGAAAATATATCTGAAGAAGACCGTATAAAATTGATGTTTGAAAATCAATCGAATGCCTGGGCGCAAACTCAAGACGAATTGGCTACACACAAACTTATTCATTTCAAGCCTGTAGTGGGTGGTAAACAAGTCGAAGATCAACCACCTCCTGGTTACATATGTTATAGATGTGGTAAAAAGGATCATTGGATTAAAAACTGTCCTACAAATAACGACCCTACTTTTGAAGGGAAGAAGATCTTAAGAACTACCGGTATACCCAAGTCTTATTTGAAAACAATCTCAAAGAAAGATATGGAAGAAAGAGTAGATTCTGCTAGTGTAACTACGAATGAAAATGGTGATATGGTTGATAAGGACGGTAATGCTATATTAATTACAGAAGATGGAGACTATGCGATTGCAATGGCTGATAGTAAAACTTGGTTAAATTACCAAGAGAAGCAGCAGAATGCTGCTTTAAAGGCCAAACAAGAATTTGAGCAGAAATTGACCGAATGCATAGAAACAGATGGAAGAAGAGAGTTTTTGGATCCTTTGTCCAACCCTAAAAAGATCTTAAAGTCTCCTATAGTAACAACTCCATGTTGTCGAGAACCACTGAGTTTGAAGAACCTCACGAATTTCAGCTACAATCAAAACGACATCGAACAGTTATTGATCGAAAATGATTTCCACTGTCCAAATTGTGGTTCAGAAGACGTTTTCATCGATTCTTTAATACCAAATATTGAATTGGAAGAACAGATGCAAAAATACATTGGAGAAAAGGAAACACAGTTGGGAATTCAAGATCCTGCGAAGGGCATAAAGAGATCTTTGGAAGAAGATGAAAATGATCCGGAATCAAAGAAACAGAAAATGCAATTACCTATAAAACCACATCTTTTTATGCCTGGCGGAATTCCTCCGTTCGGTATGCCTCCAGGTATGTCAGTGCCTCCAATACCTGGTATGCCAATGCCAATGCCTCCTATGTTTATGCCACCGCCACTTCCTTTCCATCAGAATAAAAAGTGATTAGTCTGACGTTTCAAGATGTTTACGAGTCTGCAAATAACAAATATGACAGGAGAGAGGTGAGGTGGGCTATGAAATGGACTGAAAAGTCGCTACAAAACAGGTTTAAAATGAGTAATTGGATTTTGCCTCAGCGACCAGTTGAACTACTGGAACCTATAATCGGTAACGAATACCGGCACAGATCACAGATCGCACATGAAACCTCGCTTCGCTCAGCAACTTGCACTATATAGTCTTAATTACGCCAAATATATGTAACACAACTAATAAAATACACTACGTAGAGATTTACTTGAGAATTCCAAGTATCATCACTAAGAAATAATAGCCCTAGAAGTAATCCTCATTATCCTCATACATAAAATGTCGCTTATGTTAACCCTAACCCTCATAACACCATTTTCAGTTACCCGGATATGTCCAAAATATGAGGTGGAAAATTTTTCATCTTACTTAAAACGCCAACAAACCGCACCTTCTTCTTCCAATTATTATTCAGCTACACTTTTAACAGTTCAAGTTAGATGGCAGGAGGACCGTCTAAACAGCTTGAGATTTGACTAGACAGTCCACCTACGTCTGACCTGATACTGAACTAATATGTATGTCCTACTTTGCTTGTTCTTTTTGATACACTATCCGGATGATCCAAATAAAATTTCAAACTAGAGTATGTGACTATTAAGAATGATCACAACGTTATTAATATAACTGAACTAATGTATCAAGATAAGAAAAGTGGATTGAGAAGAGATTAACTAACAAATAGTGATGAATTATGATAATTATCTTCTTAGATATGGTCTTGGACCCGAACAGTAAGTACCCTTTTTAACCTTTACCGAGTTTACATGATGAAACATCAAAAACAAAGCTGGAATTACCTGCTGAATCTGTATGATTGAACAAGTTTTTGCACCATACGCTACTGATTTAAACTCTTAATATCATTTAATGATAATTTTACGTACAATAACTAACTGGTGTTTTAGGTAAGTTTCATATTCTTATGAATGGCTTTAATGAGGAATAATTGCACTGGGCACTGAATATTTTATGAGTGACAATGCATATCGGTGGGCCTCAGAAACCCACTCAAACTGATACCTTGATACTCCTAGTATTAGGTTAGCCATACTTTGCTGGTATTATAAATACTGGCAGAGTAGTCAGTAAATATGAAGAACGGTGAGACGATAAGTTAATGGTCATCAGTAACGATTCTCTTACTCGTTCTCTTATTATACTGAGTCGTCTCTTCAACTCAGTACTAACTTCTATAGATCCATCCATCTTTGATCTCTAGTCTTTGGCTACTACTTATTAAAGTAGTACTAACCTGGTGGCTAATACTATTTTACTTGTTAGTCGGTTAGACTTCTAGCCAAGATACTTTGTGGTATATCTGCTGTCATTCAGTAAGTACATGTCTTCCAAGAATATTTATATGATGATCTTTCAGATGACGAGTCAGAATTTCGGGATACCCGTTGATGACAAACACTATTTTATACCATTCATGCCTTTCTGATTTATTATTCTTGTGATTTGATTAGTACTACTGATGGAGCAGAAGGACTAATTATCTAGTAAGAGCCATCTGGTGAAATTTTGAGCCTTTTGTTCAGATTCTTGACCAAGTTCAGATTTTTGACCATCTTTTTCAGATTTTCACCAAATGGCTCTTCACTAATAATTAAGATTAGTTGAGGAACTTGTAACCAATGGCTACACATTTCTCAACTTCTCTCTCCAGTCCTCTAGGTCTTAGCATGTCTTCGATACTCGAATTCAATCATTAAAAGATGAGATTGAAAAAAAGAAGACAAGCATATGTCTAAATCTTTAATGCAGAGAAACTTTTTCGTGTCTGATTTTGATTTTATTAGTAATTGAAGATCTGCCAAAACCTTGTTTAAGGAAGCGTATAGTTCGGAAATTATATGTGTTCTATTAGACGGGGATCTGAGAGTTTCAAGAAGATTGAAGATGTCTTAATTGTCAGACATTCATGGACTCTAACTCGTGATTGAATGATAACCTTATGAAAAAGTAAATGATGACTTCACCACATTTATCACGACGGTCTACTGTGTTTGGGGACTGTTAATCCCCTTACCGTGATGACAAATTTAGGCCTTGACCGGCCGTGGTTCCTGACTCTTTTTCATAATTGTTTGAAGTTATAATGAGTTCATGAATCGCATGCGTTTCTGACACTTCGGATGTCTTAGTACTACCTCAAGTATGTATATTTATTGTGGAACTAATACTCCCAAATGATGAATTTACGTTAAATTGAGTTTATCTATGAAACCTCAACTATATAAACGATTTGCATGTCAGTCTGATCTCAGGAGTGTTTTAACTATTAACAAAGTACTAACAAATAGAAATAGCTACAAATGATCTAGTGAATTATATTGTGACTAGTTGATATGACTAGTTGATATTCCTATCAGGACAAAGGGTTGAATTTTAGGTTGAATTTTACCTTTTGTAATTATTGGAATATCAATTAGAACTAAAGAATTGCAAATAGAGCTATATATTATAGTAGTTAGTTAAATAATGTGATTGTCCTTACTTGCTGTTCCACTTCTAGCAATATAACTAATGTAATAGTCAGTATTACGTACAAATTCTCTACTAATTACTCCCAGGATAGAGCAAATAGTCATATTTTACGATATCTATCCCTAGTAGTAGATTCTAGATTTGTTATTCGTTCACGACTTATGTGATCTTAAGAGATAGGGTTTTCTTCGAAGACTGGGAGTGAAAACATCATAATATCTCTTGGATAATCATATTTTGCACCCATATTAAATCACCAATTTAAGACCTATTGAATAAATTTGTATAAACATATAAAAGTACAATAGAATAATAGAATAATAGAATAATTGTTGATCCATTCTTCAAGTTGTTTTGGAATGTTTCAACATTTTAGAATAAATTTTGATACAAATCTTCAATATTTTGATCTAATTCTTTCAAAATTTCATTTTTTGACAGGTTTGTAGTGAAACACAGCAAAATTTAAGCTGGAGTAGAAGTAGCCTATTAAAGAACTCTATCACAGTACTTGATCTCCAATAACAACCAAATAATGCTGTCACAGAATATGAATCTTCAGGATCTATGAACATTTTGTTGCAAATATTTCACGTTTATAAGAAGATATCGAAAGTTTACATATTTCAACACTCAAAGATGATATTTGACTCTGGTAAAACATTGAAATACTACAAAGAAGCTTACATAGTCATACAATTGGGTAGACATCTCTAATTGCTGCAAATTCTGATAAGTCGTGTCCAACCAAATTATTATCTCTTCATAACAATTTAACATATTAACTGTAACCAGTTTAGAGAAAGATAGATAATCAGGAGAAAGAATAACCGTAATTTTGCAGGGGGCATACCTAACGCATCATAGATAAAATATCAAACATTCTAGAGAATACTTAATGTTCTGTTAGATAATGGATTAGACAAAAATGTATGGATGTTTAGCCGCATAATAATTCTAACCATATTATTCCGCAAACTGCATTTGCAACGTGTTAACTTTCATATCACGATCGGAGTAGAAATATAAAACACCTCTCGTAAACAAGTCGCTGTCGATTGCCTCTCTAGTGACACCCTCTGGTTACTAAGGCTTCAAACCCGCCTTACCAAAAGCTGCGAAAATTTGCGAACCCTCCAAATCATCTCAAAATTGACTCCAGATTTCCAACCCTTACTTTCTTTCCACCGTAGAATGGTGTCCCAAAATGATCCTAACAACCCAGTACATGTCTATGGTGAAAATGAACTTCCGCCATCTTACGATAATTCTGTATCGCCCACAACCTTGCGGGAGAATTCAACTTCCACACCTCCAATCCGACCTCCTCCGCGGATGTCTTCCAGACAGAATAGCAGCGGATTTTTAAAAAGTTTGAAAGGAAAGAACACTCTGAATGAAAATGGTAGTGGAACCACGAGCAGCAACACTTCAGGAAGTAGTAGCAGGACTGCTACTCCCAAAAACGTTCCTTACAGGCCATCATCTGAACAACAAGTTCATATCGATCTGCTCTCTCGAAACACGACATCTTTAACATCCGTGACGTCCAGAACACAATCGGACTACTTCGATGTATTGCCATCGTTTCAAATGTTCCAATCAATTCTAAAGCGTGACGACACCCAATTCAATGAGAATCTCACCGTCAACCCTCCAATATATGGCGACACGCGCAATTCGTCTCCCACACCCCCTGAAGGTCTATCGCCAACCACTTCAGACCAAGAAAACACACTCGACTCACAACTTAATGACGCCGTTCGCTCTCTTGCAGACGTGGACTTCGAAGAAGAGTATTTATTTGAAGACGAAGATGGCACTGAACAGATTCCTCACAATGAACGCGCTCACAATCATAACGTTTCAGTAACCACAGATCATTACGGAGCGTCGCCTTTGGACAATATAGATAGACTTCCTAAGTCTCCTTATTCGCCTCTTGATATTCAGATCTTTGTCACCAAGAAAGTTCCCCAACCAAACTTCACCAACGAATTAGAAACAAGATTAAAAGAATACACGAGTGGAGACTTAGTCAACGGATATATCACCATCACAAATACTTCCGACAACCCTGTTGATTTTGGTTTGTTTACAGTGTCTCTTGAAGGAACTATAAAAGCCACCGAACGTAATTTAAACTCATCAATTCTTGATGCTCACAAGTATAAGAAGATTTTGATGAAGAAGTTTTTGAAAATGTACGATTTGAACGCTTCTTACGGATACGTCCATATTCCAAATAGTGCAGGTATTGAATACGAAGCATTTACTACAGATTTGAGTGACGGGTGTCAAATCGGTTTACCCAACGACAGGGTCCTTATGCCTCAATGCAAATACAAAAAGTTCTTCACATTCAAATTTCCTAATAAATTGTTGGATAACAGTTGTATGAACGGTGTATTATCACATATACTTCCACCGCCATCAATGGGGATTGATAAAACATGTTTTTACAACCGAGGAGAATCCATTCAATTGAACAAATCGTTAGGATATGGATTCTTAAATGTCAGAGGAACCCCCTTACTCACTAAGGATTACAGTTTTGAAGACGTAAGTGTCAGTTACACTATAGAAGCTAAAATAATAGATCATGTCAACTCCACAAATAAGGATCCTTTGTCTCAACACGAAATCAACGATCTGAATTCTGCTTCGGAATATGCCATCTCAAGCAGTAGTCAATACTTTTTGAGATTTATTCCAGATTTGAAAGATCAAATTAAGTATTACAATCAAGAAGGTGGTAGTGACAGTTTTGGAATTGGTATCGATCGAAAATTATTCAGAGATCACCATATGTTACGTACTTGGAAGTCGATCCAGGAATACAATTATCGAATTGAGAAGGAAATTGATGAACGTTTAAATAACGACGAATACAGTACAGACGAGTTGAAGAGCAAGAATCTGATTATAACTCCCAATGAAATAGCAGAGAATTTGAACCCGTACAACTCGAATGATACCGCTCATAATTTTAAGCTACATGATCCTGACCACTTTTATAAAGATGAACGTATGATTGGCAGTAAGAGTCCAATCACAGTTTATGGAAAGAAGAAAAAGTTGATCCTATCATTTCTTGTGAAAATCGGTACCCTGAAATTATACGTACGAGTACCCAAACGAGTAATTTCATATTCCTCACCAAAATTGTTGATGAAATATAACAATGGAGACGAGGCAATGCAGGCAGCACTTACGCATTCTATAAGTTCGTCGAGCGACGGATCTTTAAGACCAGTCTCTTCTGTGAACTCCCTTTCTCATGTCACCGATCTTTACAATAGAGATGTTGATGATATAATCAACTCGATCGACCTTTCATTGACCTTTACTCCAACTGAAACGTCTGTCAAGCCTCCACAGATTAGTTACATCGAAACCAATATCATTTTCTGGTCATATAACGCCGATTATCCGTTACCTTATGAATTGGGTTATGACTTCTTTTACACAAATCCCGAACAAGAAAGCCAGAGAGACGATAACTCATTATACCTGCAAGTCAGCAACACATTGGACCCCCAGTCCAGTAACCCCATTCACCCACAAAGCAGCAACAAGAGCTCACAAAACCCTGAGCAATTCAAGGAAGAAGAAGTTTACAGAAACCCTCAAGAAGATGAAGTTGAAACAACGCGTAAAAACCTCCAAACCCTTAAAGATCAAGCACTCAACTATATCAATTTCTTGAAGTCGTCTGAAACTTATCTTTCCAAGAATTCATTCCTCTACTTGAAAGGTATCAAGTCGCTTGGAGTGAAGAAAGACTCTATCAAGGATTATTACAAGACTTTAACAGCACAATCGCATCCAGAAATTTTGAACAACGAAGGAGGCTGGGTAGCACATCAAGTTCCAAGTGAAACTGGACAATCCGGAGCATCCAACAAATCATTGAAATGGATCAAGAACTTTTCCATTCCTCTCGAGGCCATAAATAAGAATAATGTGAATTTGATTCCAAGTTTCCAAAATTGTTTGGTGGGTAGGATTTATTGTTTGCAAGTAGTGGTGAAATTCAAGGGAAGCAATGGAGAACAGAATGAGTTTGCAGATAATGTCGTGAGAGTGGATGTACCTATTTTGGTTGGTTAAGGGCACTAGGTAGCGTAGCAACTTAGTTTCATTCAGCCTCTGGAGATCAATTTAGTGACGTCTCGCAGCTTCTAGTGAGCTTCTAGAGTTCTAATAGTACTATTGGGTTAGTACGCAGTGAAGATCAAGCTATTGCGAACCATCATCTTTATAATAGAAGATTCTTTGTTGAAATACTCAACTAATGATATTCATACATCTCAAAATTTAGGGGAACGGAAAGTCGTTGAGTTGGATAGAAGCTTAGATAATAGAAAGCTGATCACTGAATAGATTTGACGGATCACAAGAGTACTCAGGAAAAGTTGGCGATGTCCTATTTACGTCAGATACGACAACGACTACAGGGTAATGGTTGTGACTATATCTTTATTCTAGATAGTTTACTTTCTCATCGAGGTCTCTTGTTCTAAAATTCTAGATACAAATTGAAATATCAGGAAATCTTAGGTTTTACTCACTAGTTTGAACTCATGAACCACCACTCTTTCCAGTAAAGATATAACAATGTATTGATTCAATGTGGATTTCTCTAGAGTATTCCTTCCCTCTCTGAAGGATAAGGAAAGTGACATATATCCTAAATAAACAGAATATGAGACTCTGAGATTATGAGTCTATAATACTACTTCCATACTATTTCCATAAAATAGATTTCATTGGTTAATATACTATTCAATACACCCTTCTTAAATCTTACTACTGGCTTTATAGAGTACATCACCCTACGCTAATACTCTTCAAGACCTAACTGGCTTGAAAATATATCCTGCATACTACAATATCGATATTTTCCTACATATAACATATGACTCACCCAATCAGGAAATTAAAAATTTTACCGCGATTCGCAATCTATAAAAAATTCTTGAATTTCCGAATTTCTCAAAATTTTCACTACTCATCACCAACGTTCCTATAGACCCCAACGATGTACAGTGTATTAAAAAAGAAGTTGGCGCTTCCAAGCAGTCTTATCAGTCGTTCATTGGCCACTGCTTCCAAATTCACCAACAAAACCTCACAATTAGATCGTGCCACCTTGACTATCAAAAATGGCCCTGTGTTCAATGGATACTCGTTCGGTGCCAACAAAAACGTCAGTGGAGAAGCTGTTTTCACCACTTCCTTGGTGGGATATCCTGAGTCCATGACGGATCCTTCATATAAAGGACAAATCTTGTGTTTTACCCAGCCATTGATTGGTAATTACGGTGTTCCTTCGTCGGACAAGAAGGATATTTTCAACTTGTTGAAATACATGGAAAGTCCTTCCGTACAATGTATTGGGATTGTTGTTGCTGATGTTGCTTTAGAATACTCTCATTGGACCGCCGTTGAATCCCTTCAACAGTGGTGTCAAAGATCTGGAGTCGCTGCCATTTCGGGCGTTGATACTCGTCAATTAGTTACATACCTTAGAGAACAAGGTTCTTCGTTAGGTAAGATAACAATTGGTGAAGAATACGATGCTGATGAAGATGCTGCCTTTGACGATCCAGGCTCTGTCAACTTGGTCCATAAAGTCACTACCAAGGCTCCTTTCCACGTTGCCTGTCCTCCATCTCACAGTAAAAATATTCATATTGCAGTTTTAGATTGTGGTGCCAAAGAAAACATCTTGAGATGTTTGGTTGAGAGAGGTGCATCCATCACCGTGTTCCCTTACGACTATCCTATCCACAAGATCGCCAACAAGTTCGATGGGATTTTTATCTCCAACGGTCCTGGTGATCCAACCCATTGTTCGAGCACCACCGAAAACTTGCGTGCCACTATGGAAACTTATCAAGACTTACCTATCTTTGGAATCTGCTTGGGCCATCAATTATTAGCGTTGGCAAGCGGAGCAAAGACCATCAAGTTGAAATACGGTAATCGTGCCCACAACATTCCTGCTTTAGACCTTAATACTGGAAAATGTCATATCACCTCTCAAAATCACGGTTACGCTGTCGATGCCGCCACTCTTCCTTCCGATTGGGCTCCTTATTTCACTAACTTGAACGATTTGAGTAACGAAGGAATGATCCACAAAACCAAACCAATCTTCTCCACCCAATTCCATCCTGAAGCAAAGGGTGGACCTTTAGACACCGCCTTTTTGTTTGATAAATTCTTCGAAAACATTAAAGTTTACAAAGATACAAATGGTTTAAATTTGGGTAACGTTGATAACAGTTTATTGGTGGATATCTTACCAAAAGAGAGAGTTTATTAGGTAGTAATTAATATATGTCATGTGAAAAGTTAAAAGAAAGTGTCCGAAGAGTACAGAGGAGAGATAGTAAGAAGATATAGATATAGAAAGAAGAAAAGAAGATAAATATATAATAAGAAGATAGAAAGTGTAAGAGATAGAGATATAGATATACTAAGAAGATTGCGATAGAGATAGAGATAGAGAAATAGATATAACTTCAAAGACAATACAATTTCGTTTATAATGCGTTTCTCGTAATCAGCGTTGAAAAATCCGAAATATTGGAATCTAAGACCCAAGCCTCTAATCTTGCCTTGGTATCTTTCAACTCTTCGATTTTCGCTTGCAAGGTTTGAAATAAATCCTTAAATAATTCTAATGATTTAGGCGAACTCTCATTGAATTTGGGGTTAATTCATTCCGTTCAATACTCCTAGTCTTCCAAACTCATTTGATCTGTCAATTCTTGATGATTTGGTTTTGATAATATTTAACCGTTGATATTTCTCATAAAAATCATCTCCTCCTTCTTCTTTAGCATATGATGGTATGTAACTGGGAGCATTGGTATTCATTTGAGATGGAATACTGAGTTCGGAATTGTTGCGATTATAACTCCGATTACGTGGAGATTTAATGCTCAATTGAGACAAGTTGATTCGACTAGGAGTTAGAGGCTGTGTCGAGTCAGTTGAGAAGCTTTAGTTTACTATGGCGATATATAAACATATTTTGTTTGATTATATTTAAAGCTTTTTCATCTTTTTTATAGTTTCGTTTTTGCACAACTTGCAAATCCGAATAATTATAAAGAACAATTTAAAGTATGATTAGGTAATGATTTTTGATATCTGAACATTGATCGTGTGCTAATAACATCTCAGAATATTCAGAATTATCCAGAGCTTTTCGTGTAGTTCTGTCAAGCTGTCTAATGGTTGCAAAAAATTGTCTGATTGCATGTTACCAGTTACAGGTTACCCAGTTACAGGTTACAAGCACTATTCGGATATCAATAGTGACATTTCATAGTTGGTAGTGGTATCATATATAGACAGATATATATATTTATATTAATAATGACGTCGGATTGATTATTTCAAACCCCGATACCCCCAGTCCCCATTAGTCGTGCTCTTTACTAGAAACTAGCTAAGAAATAGGACCTGAACCTTGATTTAATAAGGCCGCGTCGGACTTCTACGGCAAAAAGTACGTCATATTTGGTAACGGTAGTAACTTATTAATATGTAAAAGTTGCTATTTGGTATAGTAACTTGCCAATATGTAAAGTTTGTTATTTTGCCCAGTTTTCACCTTACTATATTTCTATTACTATACAAGGGTGTTAAAAAATCCAGCTATTCCTTAAATCTATATACAGGACGCATATTTTTTGTCCGAATCCTTCTCTATATATTATGTACAGGATACATACATCAGTAGATGATGAACCTTCTTTAACTCATATACACCCAGTTCGTTCGTATAACAATATCAAATAGCCAGTGGGACCTAACCCCTCGAGTATCGGCTATGTGTGAGGCGTATAAATCCCAATTCCACTAACCTAAGTTAGGCCGCGAAATCACCCCACCGAGAATCATCCGATTTATCTCTCCTTTCAAACATACGACAACTAAACGAACTATACGACCTATACGACGATGTATATAAGTTAGACTCTTTCTATAGTAAGATATAATAGATAATACCAGAGAGATAGTGCTAATCATCGTTAGGTAACAGTATTTTTCATTGTTGTCGAGCCACCACCAAATACTAGAACCTTTCAAAGACGAAAAATCACAAAATCATAAAATCATTAATCATTAAACTCTAAGCATCTAGCCACATCTAACTATACCAACGTCATGAATTTTCTCTTTCAAGAATCTTCACTTACAAACGTGTTACAAAACGTCCTGTCTGATGGAACATATATGCAAATATTTGATCACGTGAACAGCTCCACCAGTCCTAGTCTCAACTTACTTGAAAAATTATGGGCTTCTTACTACTTGTACATAAATAACGATGTGCTTGCCACTGGATTACTCTTCTTCATCACACACGAAGTGGTTTATTTCGGAAGGTGTATTCCATGGTTCATAATCGACAAGATTCCATATTTCAACCAATGGAAGATCCAGCCCACCAAGATTCCTAGCAACCAAGAACAATGGGAATGTTTCAAAGCAGTGCTCAAATCACACTTGTTGGTAGAGGTGTTTCCAATCTGGTTCTTCCATCCTCTTTGTTCCAAGTTGAAGATATCCATTTCGGTTCCATTTCCAAGTGCAACGGTGAACTTCCTTCAGGTTTGTTTCTTCTTTGTGTGTGAAGATATGTGGCACTACTGGGCTCACAGATTGTTTCATATCGGATGGTTTTACAAGAACATTCACAAGCAACATCACAAGTATGCCGCACCTTTCGGATTGGCTGCTGAATATGCACACCCTGCAGAAGTCATGTCTTTGGGAGTTGGAACCGTTGGATTTCCTATTCTTTACGCATACTTAGCCAACACGTATCTTCCACAACTTCCCGAGCTTCATTTGTTCACAATTTGTGTGTGGATTTCCATGAGATTGTTCCAAGCTGTCGATTCCCATTCTGGTTATGACTTCCCATGGAGTTTACATCACTTCATCCCATTCTGGGCCGGCGCAGAACACCACGATGACCACCATCATTATTTCATTGGAAACTATGCCAGTTCTTTCAGATGGTTTGATTACTTTTTGGACACTGAAAGTGGTCCAGTTGCTAAGAGGGCCAGAGAAAACAGAATGAAGAACAAATCTGAGAAGAAGACGATATAGATCATGTTATAGATGGTCATGATGGCCGGTGATAGATATTTGATATAGGCGATCATAGATTAGTGATCATATATTCTAATTTGTTCATAATTCATTTCCCACGGGCGTAGCCCTTACATAGCATAAAAAACAGTATAAATATATGAATTTGGCTGCTAAATAGAAAATGGAAAATGGCTGCAAAATGGCTGCAAAATATGTGCGCACTACAAAATAACTGAGCAAATACTGAGCATAGCGAAGTATTTGTAAATTATAAGAGTTTTGAATAGCTAATAGTGAATAGTGACAAGTGAGTACATAAATAATGAGCGTAGCGAAGCATTAGATATTTGTGTGATTTGATGAATCGGAGTACCATATATATTAGTGATAAAAACGGTGATGTTTGCAAAATGAATTACTTTAGTGGTGGAGTGATATATTGAGCTAATGATTCATCTCTGAGCGCAGCAAAGAAGTTACTCTGCGAAACTCTAGCGGTCCCGAGTATCTAACAATCCCCAATCGGAGACCCTCCTTATATATTCTCTTTATTCCTGTATATGACACCACATTTCATCTTGTACTGGTTGTTTGCAAGATATGTCATCTGGAGTTCTAACAAGCAAAAGCCACTCTTTTCATTTAGATGGTCCTTTACCTTGACCAATCTTTACTTCATTTAGTTTAACGAATTTAGCTTTATCTTTAGGTTTAAGTTTCGGACCTCGCTCAATTAAATTGTAGTAGTACTGTCTGTATCGATATGAAAAATGAACATTTCTTTGTGACCTCATTTTGAGGTTCTTAGCCACCTCACTGTGAGTTCTTAGCGATCTTAAAAGCCCGAGGTATCGTAAACTAATAGAATATGAAGCTAGAATAGTGGAAGAGTGAAAGATGAAGGGTATTTAGGGATTTCCTTGCTACGGAGACTTAATTTTTTGAATATTGATTAGTGAATACAAGTGAGATTTAGTGAATGCTAGTGAGAATTAGTGAATTGAGTAACATTTAGTAAATCAGTAATATATCATTCGCTGCATCATACTGATAATTAGTGAATCATAATAAATACTTCACTGCCCTCTGTATTCAATATCAAAATACAGAACTACAAACGATCGGTATCCTCATTATGAGAAGGTTAAATTTGTCAACAAAATTCTTCTTTCACTTAATTTCATTTATCATGAGATATATAGTTTCTTCCACTAGTAACTAGTCACATACTGAACTTAAAGAGCATAGAGTTACTCATATCATGTTTAATGTAGTTAATCCGCTTCCTGTGACTACCATCTCAGATACTTCTATACATGTAGATATTTAGATATTTAGATATTTAGATATTTAGATATTTAGATATTTAGATATTTCACTTACCATTTCTAACCATTTCTAACCATTTCTAACCATAGCTCCAGCTCAGGATTCCTTGAATTCTACGCCATTAGTCCAAGATAGTTCTTTTATACAAAATCAGCAGTATTGTTTGCACAATGTTGTGAATTATCTAAAGCTAAGCGTCATGTCGTTCCATTCTCTCTATGGTGCTTGCCCGTCTGATCTATCTCTGTCTCATACAGGGCTGTAGCCCTAGTTCACGTGCCATTTACACTGTCCCGCGTTTTCTCCACCCACGCAAAATTTTCACTTCCATCGCACTACCGGTCTGTCTGCAGTCCTCTCTCACTAACAATTTCCTCTCCTACCAGCTGAACAAAAAAATGAACTACTTGAAAATTGTTCCAACTTTTAGCCCATACCATTTGGATATCATTAGTTTAAAAAGTAAGTTTACCGAAACAATGAGTAGAGGGATATGAAGAGAACCAAGTGAGAACGATAGAGAGAACAAGATAGAATCGATAGAGAAGAGAACCGCATAGAATCGATATTCTGACAAATGAAAAATTTATCGAGATGAGACCTGTCATGAATTGTAGTAGTCTGTGACTCTAAACTAGTCAGCATCATATACTACTCATCATTATACTCATCAGTTTTCAGTACTCATTCTAATTCTCTCCAGTTCTCAGTACTCATCATTAGTCCAAGTCTATGGCTCTTTCGCAGAATACTAACCCTTCAGTGTCAAGATTAAACGAATATCAAGTCATCGGTCGTCGTCTTCCTACCGACTCGGTCCCTGAACCAAAGTTATACCGTATGAGAATTTTTGCTCCAAACGTTGTTGTTGCTAAGTCTCGTTACTGGTACTTTTTGCAAAAATTACACAAGGTCAAGAAGGCTTCTGGTGAAGTTGTCTCCGTCAACGTCATCTCTGAAGCTCACCCAACCAAGGTCAAGACCTTTGGTGTCTGGATCAGATACGACTCCAGATCCGGTATCCACAACATGTACAAAGAATACAGAGACGTTACCAGAGTTGGTGCCGTTGAAACCATGTACCAAGATTTAGCCGCTAGACACAGAGCTAGATTTAGATCGATCCACATCTTGAAGGTTGTTGAATTGGAAAAGACCGAAGACGTCAAGAGACAATACGTTAGACAATACTTGACCAAGGACTTGAAATTCCCATTACCTCACAGAGTCCAAAAGTCAAAGAATTTATTCTCTGCTGAAGTTCCAACCACTTTTTACTAGATATTTAGTTGTTGATCGATTGTGATTCGTTGGAATCGTGAAACGCTATGATTGGGTAAGTAGTTTATATGTTAAGTATACATTAATTGTCAGAATCGTGTAGTGAGTTATGAGAGAGGAATAGAGTAAGGTTCGCTATAGTAGGGAAGGCTTTATGAGAACGTGAGCCATAAGAATATCGCTTGTAATATCAGTATGAGCCAAGTCCACAGATTTCTAAGACTTCGTGAGGTTCAGAGGTTTTATTCTTTGGATACCTTCCCAATATTAAGTACGATATTCCACTATTTAGTATAATATATATTAATTATATTAATTATATATCATAATATTTATACCAGTTGTCCTCGGAGATTGTTAGATTTTTGAGCTTTGAAATTATCAATGGTGGAAGAGAGTTCACATCAGATCTTGGGGGTTGAATACGACGAAAAAGATACAGAATCATGGGATTTTAGCGGATTCAATTTCTACCAAGATAAAGAAATTGCATCCAGAGATCCAGAGATTTCCAGTTTTAGAATACCTCCAAAGTCATGAGACTATAGTGATCAGATTGCTCCATTGAACACTCTTGAGTGAAATACCCGGAAATAGGCGAGTAGTGAATAGTAAGTGGTTCTTAGTTGTGGTTTTCTAGCTTTCTAAGAGCCGTCCAGTCTGGTTTCTTATCACTGGTGCCTGATCCCGTCCCTCTTTTAGTAGCTAGTTTAAAGTTATTGATACTACACAATAATAGACAAATTTCTTATACTAAACTAGCGTGAGTCGCCCTATCAAGTTATTTTAATTTAACTAGTCTAATTATGGAGAACTCTGGGTAATACAATAATTGTAGAAGTTGCAAAATACTGAAAATATACTTATCTTAGTACCGATAAATCATCACTAAAACACTAAATCTCGTTAATATACACTAAATCTCACTAATATTCACTTATATCACTAAATCGTACTAATTTTCAAGATTAATAATAGACTATAAGATCTAATGGTATGATAGTACTTCTTCAGTTATATTAAGTACTTCGCTAAGTGAATATACACTGTTCGAATGTGCTTACATAAGCAACACTTCATGTTGAATATTGTAGGTAATTATAGCTTAAAATTTCTGGGAATTGGTAGATATTGTGAGGAGGGCTATATAATGCTACTGTATATGTTAATTTAGTTAGAAGAAGCAATTTTGGCCAATATTTCAGTAGCTGGATCTACTGACGTTCGTGTACTGCATATAATATATATACTTAAACACTCTTAAATTGAATTTTTTGCAGCCTAATAACTGAGAGAGGGAGAACTATTAGCGAGGAAAGCTCAAAAACCCACTCCATTAATACTTTGAATGCTTTTGCTGTTTATCTAAACTACTTAATAAGGACATAGATCTTTTAATTTAATTTGAATCTAGAATTTCTTTTGGAACTAATTCAGAATAATATTCAATAAAATCTATACTTACCCATAATAGTTCATTGATATTTTCGTATGTGAAATTTAATTTATATTCTAAAGTCTCCATGTATTAATTTAACTAATTTTAAAGAACTACTATCTAATGATGGTTGTCTGTTTAATAATCCATAATTTTGTATTAATATTAGCTTTTAAGGGATTTATCAGGTCTTTCTTTTATTAATTCTAAATTTAAATTAAAATTCAATATTAATTTTTTCTCTTTTATCATAAGCAATTTTCCACCTATCAATATCTTTACTATGTTTAAATAAAGGAAATGGTAATGATTTATTAAGATCTCTAAATCTTGTATCTAAAACTACTTTATTATATTCAGTAATAAAGTTTGATAATGAATTAAGCAATGTATTTTGCTGCTAATGCTAATTGCATATTTTTTATAAAATCTATCTCTTTCTTATTTCTTATTCAAAGATTTAATTACTGTATTTGTATTTATATTATTCTTTCGTTTATTCTATATTATCAAACGTCAATACTCCGTATAATACTGTTATTTCTGTAGAATTAGTGAAGGGTCGAAATAATCCTCACCAAAATTAGCGAGAAATTGTCAATATTCACTAAATTCAGTAGATTCACTAAATTCACTAAACCCAATAAGTCTTATAATTCTGACCATTTTCTATGCCTATACATATAATTCTTATTAAATCATTACTATTTACAACCTTAGCTATTCCTAATCAAGATTATATAACCAATTTCCTCTCTACCACCACTTGCCTAGGGCTCGTTAGAATCTCTCGCTTTCGTTAGAACCCTTTTTTCATCACTGATTATGGAATTCTCACTAGAATTCGCTTCATCTTTATCTTTCCTCATCAACTGGACGTAACTTCTCACTAAACTCCATAAATCATAAAACCTGTTACCCAAATTTCCTCTAACTAAGTTACCCTGTTAAGGATATAACCTCCTCTAAGCGGCTCCACTATCTTCTCAACCTCTCAGTTCCGCGCTCCAGTAATTCTGACCCTGATACTGACTACGGCCTCGACTCAGATTCCGCGTCCTAGTATGCAGTACTGACTCATATTGCAACGGATTGAGTTCCCCGGCCCACTAATTCACTTTTCCTTACTCTTCTTCAGTAATCGTCGCTATCTAAACAGTGGCCGACGCTAACTTAACTCAGTCTTCAATTACATTATGTCTTACGGTCCAAAAGCTGCTGCTCGCTTGGCTTCCAAAACCATTCTTATCACCGGGGCCTCGGTGGGTATCGGTGAAGCTACTGCTAGAGAACTTGCTCTGGCCGCCAACGGTCAAATCAAGCTTATCTTGACCGCTAGAAGAAAGGAGAAGTTGGATTCTCTCGCTAGCGAGTTGTCTGACACTTATCCTGAAATCAAGGTCTTGCCAGTGACTCTAGACGTCTCCAAACTCGACACCATCCAAACCTTTATCGACGATTTGCCGGAAGAATTCGCCGACATCGACGTCTTAGTCAACAACGCAGGATTAGCCCTCGGTAGAGATCCAATCGGAACCATTGCTCCCGAGGATATTCAGACCATGTTCACTACCAACGTCTTGGGGTTGATCACGTTGACCCAGGCCGTATTGCCGATCTTCAAGAAGAAAAACTCCGGTGACATCGTCAACATGGGCTCTATCGCCGGTAGAGATCCTTACCCTGGTGGAGGGATCTACTGTGCCACCAAGGCCAGTGTTAAATCATTCTCCCATGTGTTGAGGAAGGAATTGATCGATACTAAGATTAGAGTGTTGGAGGTTGATCCTGGTAACGTTGAGACTGAATTTAGTATGGTTCGCTTCAGAAATGATAAGGAAAAGGCTAAGCTGGTTTACCTGGGAACTGAACCGTTAGTGGCTGTGGATGTTGCTGAGGTTATTGTGTTTGGGTTGACTAGAAGAGAAAACACGGTGGTTGCTGAGACGTTGTTGTTCAGTACTAATCAGGCTAGTGCTACGCATCTTTATAGAATGTAGAGTAAATGCTGAGCGTAGCGAAGTATTTGCTATAAGTGGCGAATTAGTGAACTAAACGAATCTTAGAGTAGAATTAGTGAATATTAGTGAACTAAATGAATCTTAGAGTAAGTGAAAATTAGTGAACTAAATGAATATTAGAGGAGAATTAATGAATCGTAGCAAATATTAGTGGATAATTGATGAATCGTAGTAATATTAGTGGAGAATTAGTTAGCCAAAGTATATATATTAGTGATTTAGTGGCTGGCGAGTAGGATTTAGATAAGAAGTGAGAACTAACGAAGAACAGTGAGATATAAGCAATGAAATTCAATGAGAGTACCACAAGCCAGCTCCTACTGCCCACTGCTCGCTGCTCACTGCTCACTACTCACTACTCCTAGTAAATTCACTACATTGGGGCTGTTAGCTATGCTGAACTTCAATTCTGTCATCGCTAGCTGTTATTATACATATATTAATATTTTTGTACATTTTTGTACACAATCCTTAAGACTTCAGTAGGAAAGGTCGCTAAATCACCACTTCGGGCTAAAATGTGCAAATTCAATAGAGAGAACTTCACTAATCCACTCATAAAGTGATTGAAGACTTATGAGATCCGAATTTCTGATGAATAATGGGGAGTAATGGGGAGTAATGCTTTGCTGGTACAGTAACAAATAGCAACTCGCATCTCTCTCAATTTCAAGTAGTAGATATTTAGATGACGAGAAGAGTTCTTCTAGTAGTCCAGTATTCAGATTTTCAATACCTTTGAAAGTTAACCAGTAGGTTCATGAATAATAGAGTTCACACCTTATTCCATAGCTATCAGAAGATTTATAAAAAGAGACAGTCTCAGAAAACATTTACTCTAAGTGGTTCCAAAAGTCACTGGTTTCTTCCAATTTATTGAGTACCTCATTAATTTTCATCAATTGTCGCTAACCTCGCTGATTCTGGCAGCTCGAAGCTTTAAATTTATTAGGCCATCAACTCTGTATCTCCCACTCCTTTCTTATAATTCAGATTGTAAGATTGGGACTGGGAACTTCTGTAGATTTACTAAGAAGACTGAACTATCAACAATTCAAGCAGATCTTATAACAATACAATTACGCTTGATAAAACAGGCTCTTACTCTGAAATATTCTGAAGCTCCACTGTACTGGTCTGAAGCTGACTTCTCGAATACTCTGAATGCTCTACTCACCGCTCTCTAGAAACTCAATCCTTCTAACATCTTACCCATTTTAGCTGCTCCGTCCACTGCAGTATTCCCATCGATCCCCATTTTTGGTCGGTTCAACTCTAACCCAGCGAGCAATACACACGCTTTACACACCTTATTAGACGTTAAGTATCCACACTTTTCACATCTATTACCATCCTTAAATTCTCTCCCTAGAGATACCGAACCATCAGGGTTAACTTGCGATTCCTTCGAGGGATCTTCTCCATTCACCACCTTCTCCTTAACATTCTTATATTTCCTCGTGACTTTCTTCTTCTTAGGGGCTAGCACCAAATGCTCTCCACTATAAATAATGTCCATTATACACGAAGGTCTTACGGCCTCCAATGCCTTCAACAACTCTCTGGCGGTCCCCCTAAAAGCTTCAGGAGCATAAGTACACTCAGTAGAGAAATAGTCCAACTTCTTATAATGGGCGTACAATACGATTTCCTTCTGGTAGGAGTATTTGAACGGCTTGGATCTCTTAATGGGCGAACCGTCAGACTGAGTCAAAATTACCGTGGACCTCTCCAACCTCGCCACGTCTCCACGCAATAAGTTCATTAAAACCGTCTCTGCCATATCGTCAGCATTGTGGCCCGTCACGACGTGGTTTATTCCCAACTTAGCGGCTCCTCTGTCTAGAGCCTGGCGACGCAACACTCCACAATAAGTGCACGACGATCTGATCCCTGCACACGCCACTATTTCATCCATGCTCCAGTTGTATAACTCCTTGTAGGAAATGATTTCTAGGGCCATTTCGTACTGGACCTGGTTTCTCTTCACCGTGGCTAGCGAGTCGTCTCGGTAGCCTTTGATTCCTTCGTCTATACTTAACAAAACCAACTCTAATCCGTAGTTATATCTCTCGTTAAGGAGTTTCATTATCGATGCTAGCACCGTTGAATCTTTGCCACCAGACGCTCCTATAGCGACCTTGTCTCCGGGAGAGAATAATTTGGCATCTGTGATGGTGTGGTGAATTTCGGTTTCAAACACGAGGTAGAAACAGTTTTTGCAGAGTTTTTGGAGGTTTTTGGGTCTCTTCATAACGGCCTTGCGCCCGTGGCAGAGCTCACATAATGCTGTAACCTTAATAGGCTTTGGTGGGGGTAAGGAATCCATGGATGAGATGAGATGATTAAAATTTGAAGCGCGAGATTTAGTTAGATAGTGAGAGATTTAGCCAAAAATGAGGTGCTAGTTAGAGATGTAGCTGAAAAAGAGGTAGTGCTAGTGAGAGAGACCACTAAAAAGGGGTCATTCTAGTGAGAGAGTGCGCTAAAAAATAGTTCGGTCACTGAGAGAATGGCATAGTCTCTTGAAGAAAGGGTACTAATGGGTACACAAATAAGTAAATGATACGGTATGTGATATTCTAGTAGGCTTAAAGAACCCATAATAATACCCTGGATATATTAGCGGTACTAAAATCTCAATAATTTTCTAGATTTCTTCTGCCTAACTAAATATGTTTGTCGCCAGCCTAGCTAGAGCTCTCGCTAGCTCAGAATCACTCACCAACATTCATTGGTAATTCTTCCGTTTCTACTTACATTTTGTCAAGATCACGGCTAGTTCTATTTGTTTAGTTACACCTCGCTACGCTCTAAATACTTGAAGTATTTCTACTGTAGTTAATTAAGTTTTGGTCTCTCCATTCATCGCTACGCTCTGAATGAATTCTGAATGTCCTTAATTTCAATATTGTATTCTTTATATTACGAGTAATTCTAAAGAGTATGTAAGTAATGACAAGTCAAACACGACGAGACTCTAGGACGCAGCTAGAACAGACTGATAAATACTCAGGAGTCAGAGCAAACGAATTCCACCGAGCAACGTTGAGTGCCAGATATATCACATAAGCTATTAACCAAGGAGAACCATGGTCTAATAGAAGGACTAACCAGAGGTTAATAGCCACTATCGTAACGTTCTAGAAGACCATAGTGAGACTTCTCAACCGTTAGATGTAATTTACAAGAGTTATTAGTAAAACTGATGCCAGAGTACTGACCAGGCAGAACCCAGATTCAGAAATAGGTAGTAAGGATAGAGAGGTTAGTGGGGATAGTGACAAATAGTGACAAAATTGACAAATAGTGACAGTCTAGTATCAGTCTAGTATCAGACTAGCGACATTTCATGACAAAAGGTGACAATTAGACTAGCGACATTCATCTACCCTATCTAACGACAGTCTAGAAATCATTAACTAACAGACTAGCGACATTTATTCTAGCCTGTCTGCGACAGCCTAGAATTCATTAACTAGGTAAGAAACTCATCTCCACCACTAACCACATTAGCATATCTAAATCTATTACTCTCCTCCAACTGAGCGTCCTTTTGTTCCCTCTGTTGTTCCTTTTGTTCCTTCATTTCCTTCTGTTCCTTTGCAGGCTGTTTCTTTCCATAACCGTTGGAAGAAGTCTTTTCATTCTTCTCCGTCAACAAACCGACCTTTTCATTCATAATAATGGCCAATTCTTGTAACCTCGAACGTTGAACATCGTTGGAAATGAAGTTGATATACTTGAAATCATCATCAAAAGTGCCGACAACGTCGTTTTCAATCAACTTCTGCAAAATCTCAACCACCTTGGCTTCTTCGAGTTGGAAGATACTGGCCAACTTCTCAATTGACAACTTGGAGAAGATGGATTTGTAGGTGAATATGTAGGTTCTTAAACCTTCGACTTGTAACTGGTTCTTCAACATCACCAACAATTCTTCATTGTCAGGGAACAACTTCCAGATCTTGATGGAAGATAAAAGGTTGTACGACTTCAACCAGTCACCCTTTTGCAAGGCGATGGAAGCATGAATAATGTGGTCCTTGATACTTTCTGGAGGTCCGGTGAAGAATTGTCTTTCGTGGAACTCCAACTTGCTCTTGAACGATTTGATGGAAGATTTACGCTTCGAGTTGGAGTTGGAGATCAACGCCAAGTTAGGAATCTCGATCAATAACGAACATGTCATAAAAACACATTCTAAAAGCTCCAAGTTTATGTGTTGGTGGAACGGTAACAATTTCTGCTTTTCAATAATGGTAGCTTGGTTTGGATATTTGGAGTTGAAACCTTGGCCCAAGAGTTCTTTCAAACGTTGTGAATTTATGATTTCGTTCAAGATCTTGTTGGATTCTTCAATGAAGCCACTTCTAAACGCACTCAAACCCAACTGAACAATGGCTCTATTGTATTGCACTTGGAGGGACGAGTCGGCCGAGTGGATGGAGGTCGATATTTTGGAGTTCAAGAAGATTTCTCTGGCTTCGAGGTAGTTGTTGTTGATGGCGTAGTAGTAGATTTTTAATAATAATCCGGTTTTGCCGTAGATTTTGTTGGAGTGGGATGTTAAGAGCGACGAGAGCGAGTTGACGAGGGTTTTAGGAGTCGACGATTCGCCAACTGCGGTTTCCATCACACTGATCAATTGGTCTGGTTTATAGTAAACGTGTTCCAATCTTCTCAACACGACTCTAGCCAATTGTTCGGTGGTCAACTTGGATTCGGCAGGAGTGATTCTTTCGATATAAACTTGTCCTCTAACAATCAATTTATACATCAAGCCTTCGTCCTTCAATCTTGAAACGTATTCCAATGAGTGAGGATCGATGTTCTGCAACGATCTTATGAATTCATCGTCCAATCTGTCGATCAAGGAAGTGATGGATCCAGAAATAACCTTGAAACCGTTTTCTGACACTTCTGGCTCGATATCGATTTCGTCGGTTAAAGTTCCCAATTCAGAGACTTGGTAGACCTTGCTGCCTTCCAAGACTTCCAACAACGAGTTCAAATCCTTTTGACATTCTTTCCATTGATCCAACGACATGTAAGTTTGGTTAGTCGACGAGTCAAATCTGATACTCAACAACATTTGGTAGATACAAATCAACTCAAACTCGCTGCCTTTAGCGTTTTCCTTCAACAACTTCTCCAAGGTTTCAATCTGTTCAAACTTGTCGATATTCTTCTTACCTCTGGATTCTGAAATCACCTTCAATGTAGTGAAAATAGGACTCAAAATACGATTGTTAGACGATATAAATGCATCTTCATCCTGTTGTTCTTCCTTGGTTAATGTGATTTCAACAGGGGTTTCAGAGTCAAACAATTCCGGTTGTTCTCTGAATAAGTTGTAATGTGCTTGGAACTCCTTGGCTTGCTTCTTGACTCTTTGTCTGACGGTGTTGAATGCTCTGGCTTCACCGGCATTCAAGCTCTTGTTTAGCTTTTCGTTTTCTGCAGTTTCGTTTATGAAATCTTCAAGACCTCCCAACAATTTGATGTAAAAGTTTGGAATCCCAATGTTTTGTTGATGGGTCTTGATTAAGTAACGTCCGAGTTTATCGAATTCAGACAAAACAACCTGCCAGTTGTTGATTCTTTTGGCGACATTTATCGATTCGATCGATTCTCTCATATCGTCAAGCAATTTGTCTTTGGCACTCTTGACCACCTTTCTGCCTTCATCTTCTGAGTCGGAGTCGGAGTCTCCCCCTTTAATAAAACTCTTTTTCAAGAAATATGCTGGGCCTGTTGGTTGATCATCTGAGTCTGAGTCTGAGTCTGAATCATTGGATCCGAATTCGGAGTCTGTGGATTCTTCTTCGCTGGAGATTAATTCTTCTTCTGACGAACTTAACAAATCTTCTTCCTCCGATGAGGATTCGGAATTATATCCTGCTACAAAGAAACGAGACATTCTGGTAGCTTAGGTGAAGAGTGTTGGAAGTAATAAGTTTTTTCATCGATGGTGGAAAAATTTGTCGTGCGGGATGGAAATTGTGAGGCCTGAAAATTACGCGTGGAGTATCAGATCTTCTAGCAAAGCAGATTGGAGTTGATTGTAGTTAGTGGTAACGAAGATGCTGTGAGTTAATGAAGGTATAGAAATGTAGGCTCGGTATATGTGCGGGAATAGTAGCGGTAGTAGCGTCATTAAAGATATTCTAGTTATAGAGTTGTTAGAATGGAGTGGGAGTAATGAGTTAAGTCCATTAAAGAACGCGTAAGTTTAGTGAGAGCGAGAAGGTTAGACCAATTACAGAGATATGAATATGTCCGTGAAATAGTATTGTTCTTGGAATGTCCGCCAATTCTATAGATGATTCTGGAGGCCAGAGAAGTTTTAGATAGGTCTTTATGTAGTATTTAGAGAGGACTCTAGTAAAGACTTAGAAAAGGCTCTAGAGAGGACTCGGGAAAGACTTAGGGAAGAATTCAGGAAAGCTTTAGAGAAGAACACTCAAAACTCTAGCAAAGACTCTGGAAAGTCTCTAGCGAGGTCGTAGAAAGACTTAGAGAAGTTCCCTAATGAACTCTAATACGTATTAGTGACGATTCAGTAAAACTCTGATCCTCCGTCCTCGTCTGTCAGAACATTCTACTCTGACCTCATCTGATTCAAGAACCTGTCAAATCTTCAAATCCTCCACTCTTAATCTATTCCTTCATTATGATGCACTACTAAATTCATGATATCTTCATCATAAAACCTTCACCTTAAACTAGTTCGAAGTTAACTGCAGTTTCCAGCTATAAACATGAAAATTAGATTGAGATTGTAACCATCCACCGTAACATTCAATAGCCCAAGTCTTGGTAAATGTCTCGCTAGACTTGGTTGTTGATCTCTTTAATTGCAAGATAATGATACCAAGAGCTTGAAATCTCTGAGACTTAGCTGAGGATAATTCAAAGTACTGAAGATGATCAGGAAATTCATATGAGGAACCAACTCTCATATATGACGACATAAACCATGAATAAATACGCTTCTCCTCTAGTAAATACTTGAATTTTTGTGTCTCCACTAATCTCCACTAATCTCCACTAGCAAATCAACAAAACCCATGGATTATGGCAACACATCCAGGAAACGAGGAAGCTTTGTTCATGTATGTCATTAGAGTGAATTCTTCCAGTGATTGTTGTAAAAATATGAACAAAAGAAGATTGTTCAAAGACGAGGGACCCGTAGGTGTGTCTTAGAACAATAAAATACATTTCAAGAATATTCACATTTCAAATTTATACTCCTTCTAGTTTTCCTAAAGAGTCTATGCCGGGAATCGTTCTATTGAAGAGCTAGCTGAAGAAGTTGCAGCTAACTAGCCTGCGTCGTAGACCTCTAAAATGCTCTCGGACATTCAGTATTCTTCCTCGATAGACTTTTAGAATAATAGTTAAACTTCTCCCTAAACTTCAACTACAAACTCTCGCTAGTTTCAGATCCAATAGACTGACGTTTAAATGTACTCAGAACCATGTTCTTACTCGAATTGATATTGGTGAATCAGATTAGACAATCCTTATGTCTCATTTTCAACCTGCTCCAGTCATTTCACCTTCTAACCTCAGGTTCATAATCTCTAAAACAATTCTTCTAACTCTCGCTAGTTTCACCTTCTAATCTCAGATTCATGATCTCTCTTTATCTCAATTTCATTAATTATCAACATTATAACTTTTCACTCTCAGGAATTTGAATGGCTTTTCATTTCTAATTGCAAAGGACGTGATTTCTCCCTCACGATCATCGTCTTCGGTCATTTGTTTTCGAATACCAAAGAAATTCGACCATGTCAACTTATTAAACTTAGAGATTCCTCCAACGGATTTGATGTTGAAATTGTAATGGAAAATGTAGTATGGAACCGACCCGTTCTCGATCTTGATGTTAACTTCACCATCTGAAGAAATGGTCCACTTTCCATGGAAAATTCGGTGTGATTCTTTAGATATTGCAGTCACCACTTGGGTGTGTGTCAGGTCTGATTGGTTTCTTGATGCTTGGGTATGTAAAGGGTCAATTGTCTGGCTCGTTTTCAGAAAATACGGAACCACCTTATCTGGCGCTAATGTAGTGAGCAACTTTATACATGTTCCATCAGGGTAGAATCGAAGATACCGGTAATAAGTAATGATTCGGATAGGATTTGTCCAACTATTAGTGAACACAGCATTTCCTCCTTCGCTGTGATAATTCACCACACTGATATAGCAACCTAGAAACTTGATGAATGGACGATTGTGAAACATGTTTTTCCATGAATCGTTATATTGAGGCAAGATCTTGACAAGATCTCGAGGAATTGGTAAATCCATATCAACAAGAGTGTTCCCAGGTAAGGAGACCAGATTTGGTTGGAATACGCCTTCCCCATGCTCCCGAGACTCATTTTCCTGACTCTCCTGATCTTCTGGTATTTGCTGGACATATTGGTTCTCCACATATGTCTGATTATTATACACCAAATAACAAAGCTTTCTCCATATATCTGAAGACGCTAGACCGAGATGTGCAAACTTCTTACAGGTAATTGACATTTTGAACCATGCTTCTGGCGACGTTAGCACCAAAATCTCGAATACCAACCACCATATATCATGCGGAAGTCGAGTTAGCGGCGAAATAGGCTTTATATCCGCTAATTCTTCCCTATTTTCCTGTCCAAGGTTCGCAAATTTGATTGTCAACACTTCCTCGTTGTCATCGGGGTTGTTTGGATCCGGAGCATGGGCATCTATGCCTTCGAAACTGTCCAATAACTTAGTGACATTGATCTTCTTCACTTTTTGTTCGTCTACTTTCTTTAGAATATTCTTTCCAACCTCCTGCTTCAACCTATGTGACGCCTGAGGAACTTCCCTCTCTCGGTAGAGTATGTCGACTTGTTCGTTTAGTTTGTAGGCCTTACGGTAGAGATCAATGGCTTCCGACATCATCCCTAGCGACTCCTTCTCAGAGGCATTCTGAAAGAGTGTGATGGCCTCATGATCCTTATCAGAAAGGGATGGTAAGCTCTTAGGTGTAGACTCTATAGCGACTTGGCCACTCATTCCGACAACGTAATGATTTTGGTCTGATCTGAGTTGGATGCTATTTAGTGAGACTTACAGGAAAATCCGCGTAAAATCATGTGTGCAGTCACTAATTTGGCGCAAATTTGAAAAATTACGGGGAAATTTTGAGTAATCATTGGAATTTCGCTGATAAAGTATAAGAATCATCGGTAATTAACTCATAAATTGTGGGATCCTCACTAAAAATTATCATTTCTTCCTAGTTCTAATTGATCCTTTTCTAGTACCCATTTATATCTATAACTATCCTAGCAACTCGTCTAAAAACGTATCGTCGTAGTTGGTGGGCTTCTTGGTAGTACCATGAGAGTTTTTTGGAGCTTTATATGTTGTTGTGGGGAGAGCAGCCAAAATCTCATCAAGATCAAGTGGAGAATTTATAGGGTCGCGAGTCGTAGAGTCAACTTCCGAAGCACCATGCTCTTTATCAAGTATTATATCTAGATATTCATCAACCTCATCGTCTCGTATCTTCTCCCTATCAGATCTTGCTAATTTTGTATTCAAATTAGCGAGAATATCGTGGTCCTTAACATTCAAATTATCAATTTCTAGCACCTTGGACTTATTCTTCTCCTGTCCAGGAGCAAACCTATTTTTGATCTGTTTAAAAAGTCTATTCTTCTCTGCCAAAGCTGCTCTCTCTTTTTCCACCTGGATCTCGTCTGTACTCAAATATTGTACATGGTTAAAAGAGTCCTTGGACTTCTTGGAGAGAGATTCTCCGATAACAAAGCCATCCAATTCTTTTGCAGAAATATCATTAAGGTGACGATCCTTTTTCTTAGCTTCAAACACATCGTTGTAGTCGCTATTGTCTCTGATAACATCTTTGTAACTTGAAATTCCGTATTCTTCGAGAATGTTGTCAGAAATCTTTGGTCTAAGGAGTTTTCTGGTCTTGTTGGGTTTGATTAGATCCTGAAGATTGATGGAAAGTCCTGACATTTCTGTAGCGGCAGAAGTGTCTATTTCTTTCTCGGGCTCCTTCCCTAAATATATACCGTCTATCTCCTCGGGCCCTTCTAGATCTTCTTTATCATTCGTTAAATCTTTTCCCATATCATTTTCCTCGCTAAATTCTTGTAAAATCTGTTGTTTGACCTTGGCCTTTTGTTCTTTAGTCAACTCGTCACCTAATTGTGGATAAAAATGGTTGATCAACGCATCATCAGCGTCTGAATCCCACTCGTCCTCGTCTTCAGAGTCTACAAGAATAATCTGGTTCTCGTTAGGTTTCCCATCTTTTCGTTTGCCTGACCACTTGGGCCTATCCACTTTCACTAAGTCACTTGGGGGTTTGGTTGAGATCCCATGTTTCTTCATAAATTGATATTTCGCCTTCTTGTCCCATTTTGAATTCTTTAGAACCATGATCTGTAGGAGAATTGTTAGTGATTAATGGATTAGTAGAGTAATAATAGGGACGACTGTGATTAGAGAGCTCGGCGTCAATCTCAATATCTTGAACTATTAAAGTTTCTTCTTAACGTTTAATCCTGAAAGATTCTGATAGTTTAACTTCTTCTTTATGACGCAAAATATCTATAGACGTAAAATGGCTGAAGATGCGACAAAAGAATGTCGCGTTATTCTGTCGTGTTATTCTACTTCTTTGTCGCATTATTCTGTCTTATTCTGTCGCATATTCCCTTCACAAATTCAACGTATGCGAAAATTCAAGATCTATAGGAACCGAGGACCAACCACCACGTCATTCGAGACTCCCACACATATCTAAACATCACAACCCCAAGATGTCACAACCTTCAAAAAATATTGAAGAGTTATTGAAACTTCTCTCAATGGGCGAGTCGTTGAACGAGTCTCAACAAAAACAGATGAAGGACTACAAATTCTGGAAAACACAGCCAGTACCAAACTTAGACGAGAAAATCGACAGCGAAGGACCAATTGACAGTGCAAAGACTCCTGCCGATGTCCCAGATGTCGAATATCCGCTCATATCGTCGTTTGAATGGAGCACCATTGACGTAGAAGCAGAGGGAGCTCTTGAAGAAGTTTACCAGTTATTATATGAACACTACGTCGAAGACCGTGACGCCACATTTAGATTCAAGTACTCACACGAGTTTTTAAAGTGGGGCTTGAAACCTCCTGGCTGGAGAAAAGACTGGCACGTCGGGGTCAGAGTCAAGGACACCAACAAGTTGGTGGCGTTTATCTCGGCTATCCCAGTGAATTTGAAGTTAACTGAATCAAACAAGACTCTCCCAAGTGTGGAGATCAATTTCTTGTGTGTCCACAAGAAGTTGAGATCAAAAAGATTGGCTCCTATACTTATCAAAGAAATCACAAGAAGAGTCAACAAACAAGATATCTGGCATGCTTTGTATACTGCGGGAGTTGTTTTGCCCTCTCCAGTGTCTACGTGTAGATACACACATCGTCCCATCAACTGGTCTAAACTTCATGATGTTGGGTTCTCCCATTTACTGAAAAGCCAGACCAAGGCTGGAATGGTGGCTCATTATGCGTTGCCAAATACCACCAAAACTCCAGGATTGAGACCAATGAAGAATGCTGACCTCGACCAAGTATACGAATTATTCACAACGTTCCAAGAAAAGTTCAAGTTGATCCAGGTATTTGAGAAGGAAGAGTTGGGCCATTGGTTATTAGGAGGAAAGTCGAGAAAAACCGATTCTAGTTCGATTAGTGAAGTTATTAAAACTTATGTGGTTGAAGATGATGCTGGTAAAATCACTGACTTCTTCTCCTACTATCTTCTTCCATTTACTGTTTTAGATAATCCAGACCACGACGGGTTGGGGATCGCTTATTTATTCTACTATGCATCTGATGCCGAAGGAGATGCCTATAAGCCTAGATTGACTTCGCTTATCAACGATGCTTTGATTACTTCTAAGCAATTCGGAGTGGATGTGTTCAACTGTTTGACTTCTCAAGATAATCCTTTATTCATCAAGGAACTGAAGTTTGGAAGTGGTGATGGATTCTTGAACTACTACTTGTTTAATTATAAAACATGGCCTATCAGCGGTGGAATCGATAGAGAAACTAGAGAAGTGGATGAAACTGAGGGAAGTGGCGTGGGTGTAGTATTATTGTGAGTCTCTAGTGAGCTTGAATACTGAGCTTGAATACTGAGCCCAGCGAGGTATTTAATATTTGTGAATATTTGTGAATATTTGTGAATATCAGTGAATATTAGTGAATACCAGTAAATATCAGTGAATATTGGTAATATTCGTTAGTATTACTGAATATATAGATTTAGTGATATTAGTGAATATTAATGAAGATTTAGTGACATTTTATATACGTCACCGTGCTCAGTATTTGTCAATTACCAAAGGTAAATAGTGAATAGCCAAGATGTGGTTCTTAGGACTTGATTCAAAGATGATGATCTTACTATAATCCTTCCAGTTCTATAATATTGTGAGCTTCTATTGAACTTCTGGACTCCCGTAAGGATTTAGAGTTTTTGAAAGGTTCTAGTGAGCTTTCGAAGAGGTTTTAGAGATATCCAGTAAGCTTTTTGTGGGCTTTTGGAGATTTTATAGTGAGCTTTTAGTATTTAGGTTATGTATTGTAATTGTTCTGACTTTCTGTTCCACTTTTTACAATATAACTAATGTATTGGTTTCTATTACTCATAAATGCTCATTAATATTCACTAATATTCACTAATGCTCCTCTGATATTCACAAATAGTGATATTTTACGAGATATATATATATATGTACATACCTATACCTAGTGGTAGATTCTTTACTCGTTCATGACCTATGTGGACTTTGTGATCGAGTTTTCTTCAAAGACTGGGATTACAGGCATCATAAATTCTATATAATCATATTTTGCACCCATTTTTTCACCAAATTAAAGAATTGATTCTACAAGTTTGTTTTTAGAGATTTCTAGTGAGGTTCTAAAGAGGTTCTAGGGAGCTACTAACGACCTACTAACGACCTTTTAGTATCATTGCTCTCATTTCTATTGTCTCAAAATGTACACATAAATCTCACAGCACCCCTTTGACTCTCTCGTTCCTTAGTGATTAGTAGCTCACTAGACGAAGAGAGGTCATCACTAAGTCGCTGGTACTCTAGAAACTCACTAAAATCTACACTCAGTTACTTGTGTGTAATCTGTGTCAGACCTATAAGTGGAGGCCCTGGGTAGAGAAAGCAACCTATTGTTATAAAATGATGTCAATCTACTTGATGGGGAGAAGGGATGTGAGCATCATTGTTCTAATATTCATTCTTCACTATTTAAACTCTTCTAAATTATAAATTATAATCCTCACTAACAAGTCACCAATGTCTCCTAACTAGGCTTATCCATATTCGGTCGTGCGAGAGACGAATGATTCTATGAAGATTATGTAAGCAACACTACATGTTGAATACTGTGGTTAATTATTACTCAATATTACTGAGAATTCGTCTATGGTCTATTGAGGACTATATCAGGTTAATGAAGATGTTAATGAATTCAGTACAGACAATTTTGGTCAATATTTGACTAGCTAAATCTACCGATGTTCGTGTACTGCATATAATTGATTTGTATCTGCTAGATTATTTGCAGCTTTCAATACCGACAGAAACATTTACTTCACTAAGAGTTCTCTCTGGTATCTTATTTGGAAGGGGATAATATACTCAGCAACTATTTGTCCACTACAATTATATCCGTAGTTAGTCCTCTCAGTCAATGGTTAATTTCTCACTGAATAGTTACTGCGAGCGAAGTATTTAGCAAAAGTACTACAAGTAACTAAATATCACTAGCATAGTTAACTAAAGTTTGCTAGAAGCGCACTATATTTCGAGAGCTCACCACTTTTAGTCACTCTCCTTAGTGATTAGTAGTTCACAAGATGTCACTAGATATCACTCTGTCGCTACGCTCCATAGTGACATCTAGTGCACGTGACCTTCAGTAGAAAAATTTGAAAAATTAACTCATCTCAATCTCAACTCATCTCATCCATATCTCATCTCACTATCACCACATTCATCCACTAAAATGATTTCTTCTAGTACGTGGGCGCCTAGAGGGTATGCCTCTGAATTTCCAGAGAAGTACGAATTAAATGACGAGGAAATGGAAAGAATCACCGCCATGGCGAAGTTGGAATTGAACGACAAGCCTGAGGAAACAGATGCCGAAGACAAAAAAACATTCAAAGATCAGATCGAAATGGACGATGACTTGAAAGAATACGACCTCGAGAACTACGACGAAAACGACAGCGAAGGTGAAGAAGTATCGATGTTCCCCGGATTATCCAACGAAGTTAAGTTCCATTCAGAAACAGAGACTTCGGACCCATACTTGTCGCTTCCTACCGAAGCAGACAACATGGAGGAAAAACAAGAGTCCCAGATTTATCCTACTGATAATTTGGTTCTTGCCACCAGAACCGAAGACGAAATTTCATACTTGGACGTTTACGTTTATGACGATGGAGCAGGTGCTCCAGAGGGAGCTGATGAGGAGGAAGAAGACAAGTTCGATGTGGACGTCGCTAAAGGATTGGTCAGAGAAAGCAATTTATATGTCCACCACGATATAATGTTGCCAGCGTTTCCTCTCTGTGTTGAGTGGATCAATTATAAGCCAGGCAAGGCCTTGGAAAACGATGCAAATATAGGAAACTTTGCTGCCATTGGTACGTTCGACCCACAGATTGAAATCTGGAACTTGGACTTCATAGATAAAGCGTTTCCAGACTTGATTTTGGGAGAAGCTCTGCAAAACCCACTGAAGAAGAAGAAAAAGAAGACTCAGCAGCATGTAACCACCCACCACACTGAAGCAGTGTTATCTCTCGCACACAACAAAACCCACAGATCAGTTCTTGCATCTACTTCTGCAGACCATACTGTGAAATTATGGGATCTTAATACTGGTTCTGCCGTAAGGTCTTTAAATACAGTCCATTTGAATAAGACAGTGTCTTCTTCGCAATGGCACTCTCAAGAAGGCTCGATTTTATTGACTGGTGGGTACGATGGCTCTGCCGGTATCACTGACGTAAGAATCAGCGAAAATGCCACTAAGAACTACAAGGTTTCTCCAGGAGAAGAGGTTGAAAACGTCCGTTGGGGCCATTCTTCTGTCCCTGAGATCTTCTATGCTGGTACTGACAACGGTAACATTTATTCGTTCGATGTTAGAGTTACCGACAAGCCTCTCTGGACCTTACATGCACACGACGCAGGGATTTCTTCCTTGGACGTCAACTCTCATATTCCTGGGATGTTGATTTCCAGTGCCATGGGTGAAAAGACCATCAAGCTTTGGAAGTGTCCTTCTGATAACAACAAGGGTCCATCGATGGTATTATCGCGTGATTTTGGTGTTGGTAACGTATTAACCTCGGCCTTCGCTGGAGATATCGAAGTCGCTGGTAACTTGACCGTTGGAGGAGTCAGTGGAGCATTAAAGTTGTGGGATACTTTATCCAACAGATCTGTACGTAGTTCGTTCAGAGACGAATTAAAACAATTACAAGCAGACGCTAGAAAGGAAGCCCGTGACAACGGAAGAGCCTCCAGAATAGCCAGAAAGTACCAGGGTCAAAGTAACGACAGCATCATGACTGTTGAAGCCGGAGGATTTGATGACGAGGAAGATGAAGATGAAGGTGAGATGGAAGAATAGAGAAAAAGAGAACAGAAAAAAAGGGAAATCGTTAAACGACCACTACAGAGAGGGAGAGAGACTCAGCACGGTCTAATTACTCAGTAAACTCTCTAAATTCTCTAGATTCACTAAATTCACTAAATTCATAAAATTCACTAACTCCACTATCCACAACACCAGCTGTATAGCAACATGTATAGACATGTATAGATTCTAATAGCATAAGGCACTTGCCTAATTCATTGCAAATAATAAGAATTCTCTGTAGAGATCATGAGACTTGTAACTATTAGAACTTAACAACGAGGTGACAGATATTCGTGGACTTCTTGTCAGGTGTGAATTTCATTAACTCTGTCACTTTTATCACTAATTATGTCACCTTTATCACAAATTATGTCTTTTTTATCACTATCTCATCATTTTATCACTAAATTCATCATTTTTATCAATAAATTCATCACTTTTTTCATAATTGACTCTCAAATTTCTTCACCAATTCGTCGGGCTCATTTGCACTGGAGATTGAGTTGTCAAGAATCCCATTCACTGTAACACTAGGAGTCATGTGTACTCCTACACCTCTCAAGTATCTAGTGAAATATTTGATGTCAGGCGTAGCCGCATTTCCAGCGTTGTCTTGTTTTTCACTAATTTCTCGTTGTTCGAATTGTAATTTGGACAAAATATCGTCCTCACCAAATGGTAACTTTAAATCCTTAGCGACAACTTGATAAATCTGGGCGTAGATTTGGTTTCTGGTGTACTCGGCATTGGCAGTATCATAAAACTTCTCCTTATTCTCGAAAAGCACCTTGGAAAGCTCCCAGAACGTCTGGTTGGACTCGGGCTCTTGTTGGTTTGACTTTATGAGCTGAGCAGCAACGATTGCAAATTCGTTAAGCAACACGGAATTAGTGTGCCATGGCTGCACGACATTCACAAACACAAATTGGAACTTGTTGGGATGCTTTTCCTGGAGTGTAGGGATGACTGTGGAATTCATCTTAAAGAACATCGTAGCACTGAACGGACAATTGTAGTCTACGAACAAATCGATAGTATGTGGAGCAACTGCCTCCTTGGATAGGGTGGCCCTGACTGAGTGGAAGTAGTGAGTAGCTGAATATTTAGGGGAAAGCATGTTGGTTAATTGTTGGTTGGTTAAGGGATTCTGTGGCTTTGGCGGAATTATTGCGGTTTTATATCAATCCTGAGGTACTGCAGGTAGTACGGAATTATGCTAAGCAAATAACTATGAGCTAAGCTAGTAGCTATGAGCGAAGCGAATAGTTAACGTAAGTTAGTCTTCATAAACCAAATCTTAGCTGTGCTCAGAGTTATTGTGTCTATTAATGAAATTACCGACACTGTAATCATCGATACTCTAATTATTGACACTGACTGGCCACGGCGGTGATCTTCTTAACGGAATTGGACTTGGTGGGGTAGGCGATCTCAAAATCACGGCCAGCACTTAATTATTAAAAATTTAGAGTTCAAGTGGTTATGGAAATATTCCAGATATAAACTCCAAATTATAAGTATTTCGTCCACTAATATTTCAACTTAGTGACTAATTGTGAGTATTAGTTCTTGGCTCTTGTGAAATTTGTGTTTAGAGATGTTCAATGGGGGACTTGTCTTGTGAAACGGTCTTTTTCTGTTCTTTTGCTGTTCTTTTGCTGTTCTTTTGCTGTTCTTTTGCTGTTCTTTTGCTAAACTTTTGCCGTACTTTTGGGTACTCCTTATGTGCCTAATAGAAAATTGTACAGATAAGAACAAACGCAAAATCATGCGAGGATCATCCCTTCAACCAAGCTTTAATATATGGATTCTCGTAGTGTCATGTGTCGGATCTAGATGATAGACATAGATGATAAGAGTTGTGGATCATTAAGGATTTCAGTTATTGATCGAGGCCTAGAACCTTTTTTGTAGCTAATTCTCTTTAATCTCCATATTGCTATGATTTATCACCCTAGCTATGCTTTTTTCACTCTTGCTTACATTTTGACTGAACTAGACGAGGTTTTATTAGATTTCCCGAGAACTTCGGAATGTCCCAATTACTCCAAAAAGCAGATAGCACCTTGAGTGGCTTGTTATCAGTAATTTTGGTGTTTTCTAGTATCCAGTAAGCTAAGTTTTTAAACAGTTATAAGACTTAAAGTTGGTACTTCTTTTTTATCGATCAATAACCTCTGCTAGCCATGGCAAGGATTTTTTTAGATAAAGGAAGGGAGTCCCATCCTGGAATTAATTTGGCTGGCAGAATTCTTTCTCCGTCATCATCCAGATCATCGCTCAGAGAGGTTTCGAAATCGATTTCCATCTTGACTTCGGTTTGGTGGTTTGTCGAAGCGAAATTCTGTTGTGAATTCTTGATTTTGAGATCTCTTGAGTGTTCGCTAGAAGTTTCACTAGCGTTTCTTGCAAGGTTTTCCTCGCTTATATATGCAAATTCTTGCTTTATTGTTGATACCATGGATGCAGAAGTTCCCACCATGATATTTTCGACTTCACCGGCAGCCCCCACTATTTCCTCATCATTCTTTGGGTGTTGGTGAGCCAGTTGCAACATTTCTGTATTTGGATTCCTATCGTTAGTGTTCGTAAGATGCTCACATTGCCCATATCTCACATTTTCTATGTGCTGAGCATCTGGATCTTCACTCCTTAGTATATAGCCAAGACCCATTCGATTGAATACAGTCGTCTGGTGAATATGTGAAAGTTGTGAGAAGGTGGCCCTGAGCGACTCAGAGGGCTCATTTTCGGGGTTATCAATCTCATTATCAAGTCTGCCAATCTCACTCGAGCTCTTCCCTACAAACAATTGTCTTGGAGATTCAAACTTTTCTCTTGGGAGGTATTTCAGTTTATAAGGAGTATTGTGAACAGGAGAAATTGGCCCGGGCAGGATATATCTTTGCAAAGGACAATCCTGCAAATATTCTAGCTTTATTGGGTATGGAGTCGATTCAGGGCTAGTATTGCTAGCGCTTCTAGCTTGGACCCCGCCAGTTTTTCTCTGATTTGCTGCACCATCAAGTGTATTCCCAATATTTGACTGCCCTTCCGCTCGTGTGTGAGCTTGTTCCAGTTCATTCTCTGAACTTGTTGGCTGGATAACCACAGGAACAGACTGAAATGGAACTTGCGGCGTTCTTTCAAAAGCATATTGCCTAGTCCTTGTTTGTTGAACATTAGATGTCATTTCTTTAGAACTTTCGCTGACACTCGCCGGTCTTTTCGAGCTATCGCCGTCGCCTACAACAATCGGATTTGCGGAGCCCCCGCTCTTCTTCTCCCTTAATTCTCTTTCCGGTTCTTCCAATGTATTATCCTCCTCTGTCTTATCTTCTTTTTCAGAGTCAGATGGCAACACCCTCAATTGAGTTTTCGAGAGCTTTACATTTTGTAAATGAATTTTCAGTAAATGTCTGCGTTTCTTAGATGTTAATCTTTTTAACTTACGCTTCTTTTCAACAACACCCTCGTCTTGTTCCACAAGAACATTAGCCTGTTCAATGGAGCCAATATCTTGTCTCGATGCAATTTGAGTCGACTCTACCGGAAATTCAGAGTTAGTATTCTGAGTAGCCACTATAGAATTCTCTTCCTCATTTGAATCCCATGTTTGGGAGACTTTCGGGTGTTTATTTCTTTTAGTAAAACTATTCTCAGTTGGATCGGGAAGTCTTTGTAGGTTTGGAACCTGTGTGATATCAGGGATTACTAAAGATTCATTTCCTATGTTGGTAATTATTCTTGGAGAATTCATTTCTCCGACTGGTATGGGTGATATCTCGACTTCTTCGTCAGTATCAACCCCACTTCGTTCAAAATTTTCAGGATCAAGATCCTTCACAAAGTGGTCGTTCTTTTTTATCTCTTCTAGATAATTTGACTCATTTCTTTTTGACAACATTGCCGTCCTAAGCTGCAACTGTTTTTTCTTCCTCTGACGAGCTTCTGACCTCGGGCTTAGTTTTGTTATACTTCTTCCGGTAATGGAGTTATCATTGTCCAAAGGATTAAAGTTGGCATTGCTTAACATTGCAATGGATTGAGGTTCGAAGGAATCTTCCGATGATGTAGGTGACACGGCTAAACTTTGTAAATCATTGTTGATTGTGGGTATATGACCCATACCTTGAGTCGGTGGTGCAGTGTTGGCAATGCTTTCGTTTTGATCCGCGCTTTGGGGATACTTTCCTTGACTAGGTATAGATTTAGTTGAAACATAAACAGATGGCCCCTGTATGGTTTTGGTACTTTTTTTACCTTCATTTCTCGGTGTATCAATATTCCACATGCCATCCCTTGGTACGTTTGATGAAACAGAATTTGGTATTGACATCAGATCACCACGAACTTCCATCGGTGAGTTCCTTTGCATATTAGGCAGATTGCTCTGCTTTATTAGGGTATTCAACGGAAGAGTGCTTCGAATTTTCGGTGTGCTTTTTTGGCCCTTAGGCTTCGGTATATTCCAGCTGCCATCTTTGAACTGAGTTGATTTATGGTTTGTCTGTGGAGTATGAGGTGCGTTCGACGGCAGAGTATAATTCATTGCATTTGTCTGCATGCTAATCACTCTTCCAAGTGAGTTAATCTCCCCCTTTGGCTTCCCTGCGTTCCATCTATTATCTCTTGGAACGTCTTGAAGCTTTAAAGGTGGTTTAATATGAGATAGCGAGGATTTGTAGTGTTGGGTTGGTTGACCTCTCGGCTTCAGCGCATTCCATCTGTCATCACTAGATATTTTTCTATAAATTGTCATAATGTCAGACAGATCTTCTGGTGATTGAGTTTGTAGTGCTGGATTCTGGGTAATACTGGGAACTTGCGTACTTTTCTGGTAAGGTATGAAAGTTGTGGGATTGGCACTTGGAACATCCATTTCGTGCGATGTGGAGGAGTTCGATAGCCGCCTAATTTTTGAGCTTCCTGTTGGTATATATGAGCCTCTTCTTGACGACTTGGTTCGCACAGAATATGTATCTTTGTTATTGTCAGTATGTTGGGTCGGAGATGATGAAGTGGTATATGCCTTGGTTGGTCTGTTAGCTGGTAAATTTATCTGTGTCTTGCTGAGTAGTTGAGTTGGACTCGCGTTCCATGTGGTATCCCTCTGGCTATCGCTCTCTAGTGGAGTCTGTTTCAGTCCTCTTTCCATTATTGATACATTATGAGGTGTGAAAATGACTCTGGGCCATTTTTCTGTGGCTATCTTATCGTGTTGTTGTGGTGTGTGATGGGGCTTAAGGGTATCCCAAATGACATCTCTCGTAGCATCCCCATCGAAGGAGGTAAGATCGTCACTATCTATGGCAAAAGTTTCTTCTTGAGGGTGAATATATCCGTCTGAATCGTGTGACACAGAATTGTCCTTATAATATGCAACATCTTGAGCTGGAAGGGATATTTGAGTCTGGGGCACATCTATATGTGACTCTGGCTGAACCTCTCTTTTCTTCTTTGTTGAAGATAAAACTGTCAGATCCGTTTTAGCTGTGTTGATATCCTTCAGGATTGTGTTCTCCTTGTCCAGATATTCTGGCTGCCTCCATGTGAAGAGGTTTCGTATAAACTTGGACATTGTTGCTAGATGGCTAGACGCGTCTAAGTAGATAAAAGTGACTGTAAAAGACCGCTAAATTCACCAAATATCGGTTTAAAGTTCAATCTGCCTTTTGACTACGACTTTGGGCTACCAATCAACGTTTAGATACTCTAGTTTAGGTGTCTTGATCTATTATCTGTAAATCTAGATTTTGTTTTTGTATTGGTCGTGTCGAGACGAACTTGCTGATGGCTGCAAATCCGCGGATCTGTTGTTAAACTGAAATCTTCTACTGTCAGTGTAGCTGAAGACTGCCTTAGTTTATTACTAGTCAGCCTTAGATTATTGCTAGTCAGCGCTGGTATTCATTAATACGATTCGGGATTACCCGGTACTTCCAGTATTGTTCGAAAATCTGAAATTCCTGCCAACCCTCCACTTTGGTTGCTCGTTTTCTAGGTCTTTCATGTTTTATAATGAATGAATTAATCTTATATAAAGGAGGAAACAGAGACTTAGGAGGATTATAATACGCGTCTCCACGAGATATATAATCTATCGTTGGGTCGCAGTACAAGTGTGGTGAAAAACTTGTGGTGAAAACTTTAAGCTTTAAAGCCTTAGGCTATTTAGTGAGTCAGGACAACTTCGGTTGGTAGTTGTTCAAGTAAGATAACTCTCCGGTTTGGTTATCTCCTTAGTGAGCTCACACTTAGCTCTCTGCCTTCAATTCCTTGGATTGGTCTCCTTGGATTGGTCTCTAGCCATTAGACGGGTGTTTGCTATAGTACAAGTGGAGATCAAAAAATCATCAAGATTCGTTAGAGTAAAAAGTTAAAATGTGTTGGAAGTACTTCATTCTTCCGATTTGTATATCAGAAATTAGGAGAAGTGACGCAAACACGAGCATGAACAAAGTAGTGATGGATGGAATATGAATGTGAGGATATTGAAATAATGTAGAACAAGGGTGGAATTCAGTGGAAAGGGTAATGAATCCAATAAATATAAGTTGGATTAGCTGAAAGAATCCGTGATTGTGGTAAGTATCCTGAAATAATCATTGTTGGTTCATTTGGTGACTTTGTTTGTAAATTGTGTGGGTTGATTGGCAGCTATGAACAAATGAATTAAAGAGTTGTTCGATATCTCAAAAACTCCAGCATTTCCACCAATTCTAGTTTTGCTTTTTGACTTTCACCATTATGCTAATATAACAAGTTTACATTTGTCGAACAATATTTCGTGGAATTTATTATCGTCATCCACTTCGAATTCCTTCAACTTCATCCTGTGAGTCTCACTGAAATCATCGTTAACAATTTCGTTCTCATTAACGAAGTCGTCATAGTCATTTTTCAAAAACAATTGAACATTCAACTGCGAACCCATTTGTTCATTCAAGTTTAATCTTTTGTATAACTTTGTTTTCAAATCTTGCAATCTCAAATTTGCAGGCAAAAGGAGGACAAAAATGTCTTCTTCGAAATAGAACTTTACCTTAACCTTTGAAATCTTGACATCACCATTATTATTGAGAATATTCGTTGTTGAAGAAGATCTAGTACGTGTAAGGGATTCTGAAGAAGGCGGCGTACCCGATGTTCTCGTGGCTGCTTGATTGTGGAAGTTGGAGTACTGAGACAAACGATCATGGTGATAGTTCGAATGCTGACTTATAGGTTTCAGAGCACGTTTTACGTCGGAGGACTCTCGATCAAAACCATTATCCAAAACTTCGAAAAGTTTCAAAACCTCTTCAGAACGTGAGATATGAACTGGTAATGCAATCAAGTTTTTTAAGTAATAATCCAACTTTTCACGCCTCAACTTCGATATGCTGTCATTTACATTAATCAAGGGTCCAGGAATGGACGGAATTATTCGTTTTGAGTTTTCAATCTTTCCAGCTTCGTACGGGAACAATTCCAACAATTTTACCTGCAAGTCATAGAAGTCTTGATAGTATCTGTACAAATACCTTACTTTACCGTTGGATAGGCGAGTAATGACCAAATATTGATAACGTCCATGGTCTAATTGGTATGAGTCTACGCCAGCCTCCAAAATGGTTGTGTTTGAAGAGCTCAAAGATGATCTATTGGAACCAGTGGCATTTCCTTCGAAAAATTGGGTGTTCGAAGACACAGGTGGAGCTTGTGAATGTGAGATGGATCCCAACGAGATAGTGGATGCTTGATATTTTGCGGTTTGGTCCTTCCATTGTTCAACGGTGGGGATTTTGAAGCTATTTATTACACGGATGGTGTCTGAACTTGAGTGGGACGCATCTATAGCCTGGGAGTTGGATGGATTCATCAAATCGATGATTTTAACGTACGAGACAGGGACTAAACCAGGACCTCCCAACCGGTTGATTGGTTTGGCAATGAACCACTCGTATTCGTGGTGGGCACAGATTATTAGGTTTTCGCCGGGAAGGATATCGAGTTCATCATCACGCTCAGCTTTAAATTCGTAGAGTGTAACAGCATATAAAGTTTGGTTTGAATTCCGCGAAGCGTTGGTCACATTTGGACCACCTCCTACTTTGCTGCCTGCTGGTAACACATGGATGCCCTCTTGATTTCCCAGTAGTGGTATACTCTGCAGACCCACACCCACTGGTTTTCTACCGAACACTTCGAAATAGCTCACCGGTACCATTCCTCTTTGGCCCAACATGGGGTTGATCGCTTCGTACCATCCGTTTTCGCCCTCTCCATTCTCTCCATCGTTCAATACGTGGAAAAACTCACCCTTCTCGAACTTCAACTCGCCAGGGCCCTGGGGTTCATAGTCATACAAAGCTTTGATCACTTTCTTCGGAGATTGCAAGACGGATTCAAAGTCCGAGTTTGAAGATCCAATTCTTGAGATAGAATGTTTGGGCGACGTGGCCGACGAGTTGGATCTTCGTTTGCTTCTTCTGAAAGATTTCATCATACTGGTGGTGAAGAAGAAGTTGTGAGGGAAACCCTGAAAGTTTGAATTTTTGAATTTTTTGTTCTCACTTGTGGTTCCTCGCAGCGAAGGATATTTATCAGATGAGGAAACAACAAGACGGATGATTTACGTTACAGCCGCTGGGAGGGTGACGTCGTTACCTCGCTAGCGACGATTTTATCTTGAAACATATCGTTCTAGACTCTACAGTTTAAGTGTGGTGCACTCCTTTATGACTCCTGTGGGATAATGAGAAAAAGGAGTTGGTGATCGAGCGAAGAATATATTCATAGCTAGAATACTTAAGTAGAGAGAGAGAGAGAAAGTTGATTTGGTTCTTACAAGAGAATTCACAATTACTGAGTCGTTTGATTATAATTAGAATATTGATAATTTCAAGTGACATAATTACTTGAAATAAATTCTTAAGATTATAACGACCGCAGATGTTGGCTATTAAACAGTCTCGCGCAAATTAACGAGTCTCCATATTCATTAAAAGTCTCCTTAATCATTAATAGTCTCCTTAATCATTAGAAGTCTCGCTAATCATTAAATAGTCTCTCTATACATTAAAGAGTCTCTCTAATCACTAACTAATACCTATTCACCAACTAGTGATTTTCACCAGGGCCACTCTAACCGCACTCTATATTTATCTAACTAATTAAGCGTCCCATAGATTATTGTAAAGACTTCTACCCTGCTACAGTAGGGACGTTTATCGTTGAATCACAGCAACTCCTGCTATTTCCAGCGATATTATAGTCATTTCGTGGTGTTCTTTCCTAGGGCTCTGTAGGCGCACGATTTAACCTGAAACAGCCTGCGTACAGAACGAGGCACGGGAAACAACAGCAGAAACAGTAGAGGAAACCGAAGTCTCAGCAATATCCATCCAACGCTATGGCCCTGTCACTACAATAATAGTGAGAGATGGGTAAAAATAGCGCATCTCGGCGACTGACGGAAATTGATCTGCTTTGTCTCAGATTTTAATGTAGTTCGCGCCATGAAGTAACAACATCAACGGTATTTTTCCGCAGTAACGTTGTAGGAGAAGGAGTTGCAAGGTATCACTAAACTGGGGCTGAAGTAGGGAGAAATCGTGAAAGAGTACTCGGAAAGCCAGTAAATCTCAGATGAGTATTACTACGCACTGTATTATCTACCTCGGTACAAATTACCCCAGTTCTAATCATCTCAAACTAATTACCTAATCACTTCGTTCTGCTTACCTAATCACATCAGTAACTACTACAGCTTGATTAGGTAGATGATTTTACTAAATTAGGAGACCAACGTACGGATTTTAACATCAATTGACGACCACCTGGATTTAAGATGTAGTATAAATTGAGGCATCCATAAATTCCATAAGTTCCATAAATTCCATAAGTTCCACAGTTCCTCATATTTCATTTTTCTCATATTTCTCATATTTCTCACGATTGCAAATAGTTTTGAGAAGAACTCATGATTTAACATGAGTTGGTGGCTCATAACTTACTGGGATATGTTCTTTCGGGCCGTATTCCATCTGATAAGTGACGTTAGTCAATTCTGATATAGACAATTCTTACTATCGGAATCGTGTAGCTCCGAGTCTCGCAGTACCGAGAATCGTTCTCGATATTTGATAGGAATTCTTAGCCATAGATGATGGATTTCACAGATAGGACTAATTATTTATCCACTTTCTTCATATTAATGGTCAATTAGGGAAAGCGTCAGTATTCATGCTGAAGATAATTGCGAAATTGTTCCATCTTTGCCAACTATACTAAAACATACTAGAAGATTAGCGCAATAAACCTCCTCTTATGTACTAAATCTCATTAATATTTCAGTAATAGACACTAAAATCATAATGTTTACTGCATTTTTTTATTAAATTAGGTGAGTTCTTGCTAGTAGTACTCCTGAGTATGTTAGTTTATGAGTCTGCCTGTACTCAGTCAATTTGTAGAAACATTTCCAGTACCATCAATAAGATCATTCAACCTATCGCATCCATAATATCGATTAAATCTTTGAATACCTGACACATTTATACTATCGATATACTCCACCATATTCTGCTACTAATATTCACCATTACATTCTCTACTAACATTCTCCATCACATTCTCTAATAATATTCCTCTTCTGAAGAATATCCTATCAGATCTTCACTTCCTTGATAATCGACGAATTGATCCAAACTCTCCAAATCTCTATCTTCTGTTTTGGATCTTTTCTTGCCTGGTTTCTTCTCAACTTCTAATTGTTCATACTGCTTGTTAGTCTCATGATAATTAATAAACTAGATCAATATCAAGATATCCTCTCTAAAATACTTCTATTTTCTCTAATATATTTATATCCTCTTCATTCTCATCTTTTCTATGATCCTTAGTCTTGACTCTTTATACATACCTGTCGATACTTTGCCAAATATATCTTTAACGTCTCAGCGTAATTTTCAAACCCCAACGTGAACATTGACCATAAAATATCTTCACCATTCAACGTCTTGCGTTTCTCTAATTTGCATTTATCAGAAGCCTGACTAGTCACGAACGATATGAATTCCGAAACACACTCTTGAATACATTCTTTTGATTCTTTGGAGAGTTTTGCGTGGGGTGGAAGTGACTTTTTCATCACTCGACCGACTGAGGTTAGTAAAAGAGTCTTGATGAGAAGGTATGTTGATGTTCTTTAGAGATCCTAGTTTTTTCAGTGATCCTAGCAATGGTTGTTATTGGATATTTCAGTAGAATCGGTCTATAGTAGCATAAATAAATCAAGAGATCTAGTCTTAGGTTTTTTTTCAAGCAGGGCCGCCAGCAGTCATCATTGAAGCTGCTGGAATATAATTCCAAATTCACTATATAGGTACTGTCTAGGTCACTTTCTAGATCACCTTCTAGCTCACTTTTGGCCCATTATTAGCTCATTTGTATCACTTTCTAGATCAATTGATTTTAAAACACTAGTTTAAAAATTTTTGCAGCCACACTCTAAGAAATCTTTCCCAAAGTCGCTATAACTCCTAGTCGCTAGCTATCAAATAATCTCATAATATACTTACCATTTGCTATCGGCAAGAACCGATCCTGTTCCTTTATCTCATAGTCAGAGTTGGTCCACCCATTATCACTCTGCCATTCGTTTGAACTCATAGTTAATAATGTCTCGAAATGTCTCTCCTTAATGTCTCCAAATGTCTCGCTTTAATGTCTCCTCATATCGGGAACCCTCCCGCTTTATATGAAAAATATCAATTTTTAGAGAGGTGCGATCTCGGAGTATCATTAGGATTTTGCACCAGAGGGAACTTTAGAACTGGTGATGGGAATGGAATCGTAGAAGAATATTGAACTATATGAAGATTTCAGTCTACCGGGGATATAGAAAAATTTCTCTGGATTTTGTTTAAACGTTATATGAGGATTCTCTAGGAATTAGCCTAAGAAGTATTAGCCGAATGTATATTGGGAATATAATACGGCCAGAGCTCTCCGAGCAGACTAGGAAATCCGGTGTAATATGTTCTATGTAATGTAATATGTTGATTTGACTCAAGACATTTAACCATGAGCCATGAAGAAATGATCTGTAAGAGTTCTAGTTCCTGGAGAGTCAATAATAATCCAGGACGTTCATAAAAGTATGGCACGATTTATATCGGGAGCAAACCTGATCCTCGAGGTGTCTCCTCGTCAATTGCTTTGAAATTTGCCTTCTCCCTTGTGGAAATCTTTACTTCTGACTCTGTTTGACGAAAACATTATAATGTGAGAATGACTTTGATGGGGAATGTTGGGGAATTTCCCTGTTAACATCAAAATATTGAAGTAAAGTGTAGTACTCGGTGGCCCCCATATCGCCCCAAATGCAGTATAATTATCTCGGGCTCTGAGATATGTAAAGGGGAGAAATAATGGTAGATATTATGGTAGATAATGAAATTCAGGAGAATTATTTCTCCCAGTATCAATTATATACCCTCTTTATATCACAGCCAAGCACTTCTCCAAGATCTCCATATATAATCCACAATCCTTGATCTCATCCTTCCAATAACCAAACATAACTATAGAATGTTCAAACATCGTCTGTATACTCTCTTTTGAAATAATCATGTCCACCAAAGCCAAAATTTCCATTGGGGACGATATTTCGGGCTGCAGCCTTATAAACGCTTGGAAATCGCGATCATTTAAAGCATCTCTCACTAATTCCTGAATCTTCTTGTACAACATGAATTGGTATAAGTTACCAATAAATAAACTTCTCAAGTAGTACCAACTTCCTGGGTGTCTATGAGATCCCAATTTTGGAATATTAAGCTTTGGAATAGATATCAAATGTTGGATAAACACTCGTAAAATCCTTGCTCTAGCCAACTGCAAATTTTTGATTTTAAATCCATGAACGTATTGTTCATCCATGCCTTCTCTGTCTTCTGTATCCCAGTTGTATTCAATAAAACTTGAAAAATCTTCATCTGGATATTGTTTTTGATACAACATTGGAGCATTTATCAAATCAAAGTAGTCCATTCCCAAATTATAATTCTGCTGGTTTTTTATTTCAGAGAATAAATATGATGATGTGGATGCCGAAGATTCTGGAGATTCCAAGCTCGTAAAAGAAGATTTTGTTGATGTCATGGCAGAGTTCTTGATGACAGACATTGAGGCTTCAACCAATTCGAGAAATGAAACCTTTCCTTCCAAAATCAAATAAACGAGCGGACGAAAGAGCAAAAGCTTAGATGCTAATATTCTTGTCTTTATATACATAATGGATTCTGATTGGGCTTGGATCAACAAATCATCATCGACCAAAAAATCGTCAAGATTATCAAAGATGTCAAGTTCAGACGATAAGTTTTGTTGCTTCTTCTCGTCCATCTTTTTAATACGACGATAGATTTGGTCGGTGTTGATTTCTTGCAAGATAAAGGTTCTGATCTTGGGACTAAGAGAGTTGATGATTCCGTTATATTGATTCAAGTATTTTATGAATATGATCCACGCTGATTCGTTTGTGAACTCAGGCTGGTCCCAGAGTTTATCAATTCTACTTTGGTGGGAATATATTTCATCAAACATTTTGTTTTCCACTTTTCGAACCGCTATTTCGGTTAGAAAGTAGTGCCACGAGTACTCGTCGTAGTATTTGTTTGCCAATCGGAGACATGCTTCACTATAGTCAGATCTCTCGATCGAAACTTGTTCAGGGATCCTTGGAAAATTGCAAGGTGGGATAATTTGAGATATACCTGAAACTGGGACGTACGGAGACAACTCTATTCTCAATTCACTTTCTAGTTTCAAGCAAGTCCAGAATATTCGTTCGACATCGTCTCTCTTATCAGGCCTGATAGAATATAAGTTTTCATCGTATGTAGTTGTTTCTTCGTTATTCTTTTTCATTTCCAAGTAATACATCATATTCTGACTGGCACATGTGATTTCCTTGTATGCTTTTAATGGCGACATTACATTTAAGTAGTATTGACTGCTCAATACATGAAATAGCACCGTTCGCATCGAGCTTTGTTTCAATGTCTGTGGATAAATAGTAGTTAAAAAGTTGGCATATTTCACCAAGCCGTAGGATAATTCGTCTCTATTTCTTGAAAACTCTTCTTCTAACCCGCTGAAAGCCTCTGGATCTGACAATCCTCCTAGTACGAGTGATTTTCTTTCTTCGAGGGATGTTGAAAACTTGCTTAAGTTATCCAATTGTACTGCGGACGTTAGCACTCCCAATGCACACATTAAAACTAGTATTGGGATGATCTTGCAAAGAGTTTTGAACGTTTTTCGTGTAGTTACGGTATCGTCGATATTAGCGGCTTTAAGGGCCTCTAAATAGAAGTCGGGAACATCATCGTTTTCTGCATGATCGCTTGTATAACCATTTTTTTCGGCTTTTTCTTTTCTGTCTGCCTGTCTTGATGAAAATGCTTCCAACAACTTTATCATACTAAACGAGTCATCATTGTCCTTCAAAATGGTATACATTTCAAGGCATGCAACGAAAGACAACATATCCAACATTGGGATTTTGGTATGACAATTCAAGAAGAAAGAGTTCATAATCTGGGGAAAGTTCTTATTCAAGACTTTTTCAAGATAATTAAAAAATGATAGTCTCGAACTCCACGATTCATGCTTGATTGGAATTACGTTGATTTCGTTATAATGTTTCTTCAAGCTTTGGGAAAACGTACTCACTTCCGTTTGTGAGATATTCAACGAGCTTTTGAGATAGTCCCACTTCATAATAGTGTTCAATGACATATCCCAGAAACATTTATCGAAACTGAATTGTCTGTTGTTTTGCAATTTTTGCCTTTTGGATGAATCTTCCTTAGCTTCGGGCCCATTTAACTCTTTGAAGTGTTCCACTTCTTTGAGGATCTGATCCAACTTGCGTATTACAATATTGGAATTTGCAGTTTGTTCTGTTTCAGTCGGATGTTCGTCGGATCTGTATTGACATGCATGAACTCCGTTTCTTGTGCAAGAACCACATTTTGGGCGTACGTTATCACATTTGGTTTTTTTCATTCTACACGAATCACAAGCAGTAAGGGCTCTTTTTCGAGGTATTGATGATTTAGTACGTTGATATCCATTCTTTTGTCGATCATCTATTTGAGTGGGTGCTGGTGTATGTTCTTGGATTCCCGGTTGTTGGTTGATGCTTGGAAGGGATTGGTATGTGAATTGGTTATGCATGGGATGGTTTATAGGTTGGATCGCCGGAGCCGGCCCTCCAGTTTGGGGTATTGCAGATTGTCGGTAGTACTGGTAGTATTGGTTTACTGGAGGAGGTCCTGTAGCCCCTTGGGGACCAATTCCTTGATCATATGGAGCGGCTGGTCCATGGGGTGGGGCTATAATGCCCTGTTCCGGGGTTTGTCCAGGAATTTGTACAGGTTGTCCTAGCATTTGTACAGGTTGTCCTTGCATTTGTACAGGTTGTCCTTGCATTTGTATAGGTTGTCCTTGCATTTGTATAGGTTGTCCTTGCATTTGTATAGGTTGTCCTTGCATTTGTATAGGTTGTCCAGGTTGTTGCATTTGTACAGGTTGTCCCGGTTGTCCTTGTATTTGTACAGGTTGTCCCGGTTGTCCAGGACCTTGCACCGGGTGGATCTGATGTTGTTGATGTTGTTGATGTTGTATTACTTGGTGTGGCCCTGGGACTCCCGTGGGGGGGCCTTGGACAGCACCATAATATGTCTGGCCCTGCCAGCCCGATGTCATATATACTTGTTTCACTGGTTGCACAGGTTGTAAATATCCTTGAGAACTAGTCGAATTTGTAGATGCATGAGAAGTACTTTCGCATTCATTTTTGGTATTCACCATTGTAATTAACCTTAGCTCTAACTCGTAGCTCTAACTCGCAGCTCCACCTATCCTCTATTCAAGATCTCAATTTTACTCTAAGAAGATATTACTCTAAAAAGATATTACTCTAAAAAGAAGGTTCGGTGATTCGGATTTGGTCACAGAAGTTTTTTTAATCTCGAATTTTGTTCTAATAAATTAGTATACAGGTGAAATATTGATAAGCATATAATACAATCCATGAGGCTTAATTTTAGTGGGTAAAATTTTGTGCTTGGGCTGGTTTTGGACACGCCTGTGCATAATTCGGCAGCTTTTGATATTTTTTCCTAAGCCTCGAGATCACGGTCGTTGGTTCACCAGTAATCTCGTCAGTAATGTTGTAGTATATCGCTGCTAGAAAACATTTGATTTCATTCATCGAACCAAATGGATATGAACAAATTACATGAACTATTACACTCCTTGGCATTCCATAAATAGTAGCTTAATTAAACAAGTAATTACAACTGAGCTTGAGGAAAATATGATCACGTGACATGCAGATTACCCTGGATGGTTATGAGTAGCATTGATCGATGACTTAGCGAAATGAAACTGGGAAATAATGTCGCTAAAATAGCAGAATTGTTAGCCGAATCTTGGTAAAGCCACCTGAGATCGATGGCTAATATTCGTAGGGCGTAGGTGGCTCAAGATATCCAACTTGGATTGTTATATGTGCCATTTTGCTATTGCTATTGAACGTCACGAGATGGACGAAACTCGTCACAAAATAGTTCAAAATCGGTGAATTATTATACTCGTATCCAGACACCAATTGATATTGATTGTCGTGCGCTGGAAAAAATCTGGTCTTAAGCTTGAATAAGGTAGTCTTCTAGAAAAACATTTCCAACTCTTTCGAATGTTTCTATTTTAATTCGTCAATCAATATTTCCATCTTAAGATCGATTATTTTTTTCGGATTTCGGATTTCGGATTTCGGAGTTCGGAGTTCGAAAATACTCACTTTAGTGATAACCTTAGTATGCTATACATGAAGATTACTTGGAAAAAGATTTGAAACATTACAATACTAAGTCCATGTGATATATCGAGAACCTAATATTTCCAGAACCTAATATCCTATAATTATCTGTTTACGTGACATCTCGATGTTCATTTTACTGGAATTATCTCTTTCCATGTTAATATTACTACCAGATCTCTGCACGTGACATTTATTCATTTTACTACAATTATCTCTTACTATGTTCATTTTACTTCAAGATCTCCCCTAATCTTACTTTTTCAGCAAAGTCGTTTGTCTAGATTTCTGTGATGTCATCGGTCCTTGTTCTTTCTACTTCAAATGATTATGTGATATTAATCGACTTTCTATACAGGAAGAAACGCTTTCTAAAGCATTCTCAGAAATTTCACAAGGATTATGTCAGCTAAAAGAAGTATGGAATTTTTAGGTTAGCAAAAGGTGAAACCTTGCCTTCAGACCTCTATAAAAAGGAGACAGAAACTACAATTTCACACTTCCTCAATACTGAATAATTACATCATGGAAAATAATCATCTAGTCACTGGGTATATTATCATAGAAAAATACTTCTAATCAATTTCAAGTAGCCACTTAGAGGTATACCGCTATCGGAGATCACAAGAAAGTACATAAGTAATCACATCCGGGTATACTCAATCATTGTTCACTTTAAAAAGATTGCTTGTAATTTCTGTACAAAATACTGTTTAGCCCCGCTGTTTTGATGGAATACTTAACCTGGTGGTAATTGGGATGCATCGACAATATCAGCAGCACCGACAACATCATCGTCTTCTTCTTGATTGGTGTTAGTCAAAGGAGTTCTTGGCAAAGCCATCATACCAGATCTTGCAATTTCCAAGATTCCGAAAGGTTGTAACAACTGAATGAAAGAAGAGATTCTAGTAGGCTTTGCGCTCAATTCAACAATCACATTTCTGTCAGAAATATCAACGACCTTACCACCGAATTTCTCAGTGATAGTGGAGATATGGTCCAAATGAATATGCTTCTGTCTTAAGGCTTCAGAAGGAGCCAAGTTGTTTGGATGGAAAGCAGATTCATGGGCACTTAAGTCAGGAATAGCAGCACCGTCGTCGATGTGTAATTTATGAGTAGCAATCAACTCTTGGAAGTATTCAGGTCCTAATAAAGAAACTCTGGCCAATAATAATTCTCTCTTGATAATTTCAGCATTACTGTAATCCAAGACAGCATACACCGGAACCAAATCTTCGATTTGTCTTCTAGCTTGTTCAATAACTGCGTCTTGACCGGCCAATACAATGGTCATACGTGACAAGTCCTTAACTTCGGTGTTGCACACAACCAAAGAGTCGATATTGAACCCTCTAGCAGCTAAAGTACCAGACACTGACGATAACACACCTGGCTCGTTTTGAACTAAACAGTTCAATACATGCTGCTTTCTTGGGGCACGAGAAGGCATTGGGGTTTCATATAAAATGGATGAAACCGCGGCGTCTGCCGACCAGTTTGGGGTCTCTAAAGTTGGTAAAGATGGTCTTTTTTGATTACGGTGTAATTGTTTATAAGCTAAAGCTGAAGTCGAGCTTGAAGTTTTACTTCTGACAGTTTGTCTGAGAAGGCTCCCGGCTTTTGGGAATGAACTAGCTCTCAACATCTTGTGGTGGTGGTGGATAAGGATGAGATAATTCAGTACGAGAGATATTTCTCCATTTTGTAGATGTTGATGAATCATAAAACGACATTCGTGAAAAAACGACATTCTCCGGTCCGGAGGATCTGGTGTTTTTTTCTTATGTCCGGGTAATTTGAATAAATAGGCTGCAAAATATGAAGGCTGCAAAATATGAAGGCTGCAAATTTTAAACATGGCCAACTAACACGAATTGCTAAATCGGGAAGAAAGACATTCTTCTCCATCCTAACTATACAATAGCTACGGCTACAGTGACACAAAGTCAGGCTACAAGGACACAATAATAAAAAAAATGCATTATACAAATAAAAATTATAATAAAGCCATGGCACTCAATAGAACTGCAACCATCGGCATGTTTGAGCTAACTAGTGTCGCTCCTGCTCGACTAGATGAACTAGTTGAGTTGGTAGTGGTACTGTTTTCATCCGTAGAAGTTGAGCTAGAAATCATTGATTCTGGAGCATAGTCTGGGTTTCTTGTGTTATAGGGAACTATGGTGTTGTGAAAACCATCGTGAGGTTCTTCGGCCATCATTTTCTTGACAAGGATCTTTCGAGGAGCATCATCTATGCTTGGTTTCTTTGCCTTATGCTTCGATTTCGAAGGGTCAGGCATTGAAGACACAAGTGTGAGCAATTGAAAAGCGAGCAAATAAGTACTAAATTTCATAGTGTTTGATTAATGATAAAAGAACTCAATTGAAGGAGATTGGTCCCATTTATATAGTTTCTAGACAATAGTTGACCTATTAAGTTAAGTGGCGAAATCTTCCACATGGAAATTAGGTGGAGAGTCATTCTAGCTCCTAACTATCTCGTATGGAGCTATATTTGGTATCTCCGTCCGTGCATCGAATCGCGGTGACCTTTTTTCTAGATCGAACCTGACAAAGCGGTGTTTTGATGTCCGTTTGCCTTCCATTCAATTTCTATGCTACAATAGAGACAATAGGTTGCATGACTATAGGGGATAGTCGTCAACCCTTCAGTGATCAATTTGGTACTGTTAACATGTTTCCAGACTCGTCTGTTCGACCGAGAATGACTCACACTTTAAAACCCGAAATGAAAATTTCTCCCAATTTGGATAGTTCACATAATTCTGGTTTCCTATTGGCTATTAAAAGTATAGAAAAAAATGATGTTTCATTTTTGTGTTTGTTTGAAAACTAAGCAATCCACAACGTTGAAAGTAGTTAAATCTTCCAAGACAATTCTACTGATAATCTCTACAGTCCAATTGAATAATGCCCTTTTTATCTGCCCTATCATATACGTACTTTCTGTCAAAAGTACATATTAAACCTTCTATAATTGACATATATTCATAATACAAAATGTAGGCTATATTGAAGTCGTGTGTAAACCTTATTCCGTTTTGAGATTTTATTTATAATCATGTTTCAAATAAACAAAGATACTCTCCAAATAGAAACAAAGGCTCGTTTTGTGCTTCGATTAGATGACCGCCTAGTTAATTGGCTTCGCGACGGACCTTATTCCCCACCATCTAGACTCTTTTACTAGCAATTATGTTGGTACTGTATATAGAACAATATCAAAAACTGTAGCTCTCTTTAATACCCGCATGTTGAGAGGACCCTTTAATCCCCCTTAATATTTCAATCTTAGTAGACATCCTCAGGCTTTGATGGGGGTAATATTTGACTATGGGTTGATCGCTAATATTACAGTAGTTCCAAAGATATAGCAGCTAATTGGTCGTCTCGATAATTCTAGTTTTATAGTTTATTCAATTGTTATTCGCCCGGGTCGCAGCCATTGATGGTTTACTATATTTCAATTGGAACACTTACAACGAATTGATCTTTCGGTACATCATTCCGCCATTCCTGTACTACTCGGCTGTCTCTCTTAAAATTTCACATTTATTTAGGTTCAAATGTTAATTTTAACTAGAAAGCGCTATCCATTCAAGGAAAGATAATCACAAATTTCCCTCTCTCACGCTCCAATTATTCCCATTTGATGATTTTTAAGACAATAGTGAAAGAACGTGTCTATACTACGAAGATGGCGGAAAGTACAATTTTTGAGCAAACTTCGTGAGCTCTTGATAGTGCTAAGGAATTGAATATTCCGGTCTATGTACTGTAATTAAGAGAGACAGAAGTATAGAAAGGAATATTTGGATCACTTAATGTCCTACTAGCTCTTCTGGGGGATTCTTAATGCAGTTATAACACCTCTGAAGCCAAAATCTGATCCTATCCACTGGACGACTAAATACTGGTAGGTCTCAGATACTCCGAAGAACTTTTAATCGAGATCGGAACTATGTCAAGGTAGCTCTGGTTAACTATTCAATGTCATAGATAGTACTTTCATAAATCTGAATAGCAAATATAAACTTTGTACTCTTAGGCTACACTAAACAGCCATAATTTCACTATATGATTTTAGTATTCTACGCAGGGCCAGTAATTTTCACATTCTAAGCGCATTTTGCACTCAATCTTAATCCTGACAAGAACACGTCTACAACCCTACAACAGGAATATTGAAGTACAAACATCGTGTTCTAGAAGAGTTAGCCAAGCTAACTACTCCCGAAAGTGACTGATAGTGACTGATAACACCAAAGCGTCGGAAAGTTGAATGCCACAAAAGGTGAAAAACTGGAATAGTTGAAAAGTGAATAAGAAATTTTGAGATAACATTTGGTTCTTTTAGGAACATAGTATTATTCTAGTTTTATTCCTGACTATCAGTGTATGTTCTGCATAAAATATCGTAATACTATTTAAGTCCAGGTCCATTTCGATTTCCCCACATAAAACCTCCCTGCATATAGTTGGAAATATATGTCAGATTTCAAACCTAAACTCACTAAGATAACCTTGACAGAATGGTTCAAAATGGCGAAGGGTATATCGAGTTATCGACCAATCCTACTGAGCCAGAGACCAGCTCAAGTGGTAGTAACGTCTCTAATACGGAATTGACAGATTCCCAAATCAAGCTCATACTTTTACGATTAGGTGTTGTTAGCGACGACAATTACACTTCTGTCGAACTTGACGACATTGTCATAAGTAGACAAGCAGAATATATGATCGACAAGATCTCCAAGTTGGGTATTGATGACGCCATCAGTATTCTTCGCGACAGCTTAGTCGAACACAATGGAGACGTCAACTTTTTGTCTGAAGATTATCACTTGTTGGAGAGGTTGGTAAGTATGATACCAAAAGAAAATAATGGTAAGCAGAAAGAGGAGCACAATGCTATGGATCAAAAAGAGAGACAGAGTGGTATAGATATAAAAGATGGAAGGGAAATGGATAAGAATACGATGGAAGTTCCTCCTGATCAAGAGGATCGGGAAGTTCTAAGCCATTTCAAAAACAAGGTCTATCTTCAGATCAAAGATTGGAACTTGCAGTCCCGCTTGGAAGCGTCTCTAATTCGGTATCATTCGCCGTATCCCGAAATTCGATCTATAACTGATCCATTTGATGATCAAACTATTCCGGTAGAAACTTTAAGGGTATATGTGATTGGATTATTCTGGACGTTTATTGGATCTATAGTGAACAATTTCTTTATTCACCGTATGCCGAGTATAGGCTTGGGATCTCATACTATTCAAATATTGTTATTACCGAGTGGTAGGCTATGGGAAAAGTACATGCCTGAACTAACTATTGAAATATTTGGATATTCCATTGAACTCAATCCTGGACCGTGGACCTATAAAGAAATGATGTTGAGCTCTATCATTTATCTGTGTTCGGCCAGTACTCCATATCTGATCTATAACATATTTGTTATGAAGTTGGATAAGTTCTATGGATTGAAATGGGTAACGATCACCTTCCAAGTACTACTTACAATTTCCACTCAATGTTTGGGATTTGGATTTGCTCTTCTTATGAAGAAAGTATGTGTCTATCCCAGCAAAGCAATATGGCCAACAATACTACCTACAATTGCATTAAATCGTGCGTTGATGGAAGATGATTTCAACAACGAGATTTATGGGTGGAGAATTTCAAGGTATGGATTCTTTTGCATCACATTTGTTGGAAGTTTTCTTTACAACTTGGTTCCGGGATATTTCTTCACGGCTCTTTCGACATTTAATTGGCCCACTTGGATTAGTCCCAACAATATTCACTTGACGAACATCACAGGATCCAGAAAAGGTTTGGGTTTCAATCCTATACCCTCGTTTGATTGGAATATCATCGATGCTGGCTGTTTGACCATTCCATTCTATTCGTATGCGAACAGATACTTGGGATCTATGCTTGGATTTTTCGTTATTTTGGCAGTCTACTATTCAAATAACAAGTGGACAGGATACTTTCCCATCAATTCAAACAAATTATATGATAACAAGGGCAAGATATACGATGTTCACAAGATATTAGATGATAATTCTGCATTTTCAAACGAAAAGTACCAACAAATGGGTCCTCCATATTTTTCAGCAGCAAACCTTGTCCTCTATGGGGCGTATTTTGCCATGTATCCATTTGCAATTATCTACAACTTTGTAACTGAGTGGGATTCCATGAAATCGAGCTTTGCCAATGTCTTCTACACTCTAGTGGATTCGTTTAGATCCAAGAAACATAGTCAGTTTGGGAAATACTCCCAAGATCCACACTGTGAAATGATGGCCAAGTACGAAGATGTTCCTAACTGGTGGTTTTTGTTAGTACTATTCACAAGTACGCTTTTTGCAATACTCTGTATCACGCTTTATCCAACAGAAACTCCAATATGGGGGATTTTCTTTACTATATTCATCAACTTCATATTTTTGATTCCAATAACTTCAATAGCATCAGTCACCGGGTTTTCGTTTGGACTCAACGTCTTGGTTGAACTCATTGTGGGTTATACAATTCCCAACTCAGGAATTGCTTTAATTACCCTCAAGAGTTTTGGTTATAATATTGATAGTCAGGCAAGTAGTTATATTACTGACCAGAAACTAGCCCACTACACCAAATTACCACCAAGATCCATCTTCAGAGGCCAATTGATCTCAACGTTGTTGAATATTGTCGTTGCTTTGACCATTGCTAATTGGCAGTTAAATAATATTACAGACATATGTGATCCAAATCAAAAGGATAAATTGACCTGTCCTAACGACAACACATACTTTTATTCCAGTATACAATATGGAGAAATTGGACCAGCAAAAGTTTTCAGTGGACCATATCCCGTGCTTAAATGGTGTTTTTTGCTTGGAGTGTTACTTGTGATTCCGTGTGTTTGGTTCAAGAATAACGGACCATCAAAGCTTACAAAATACTTTCAACCTACCATAATTTTGGGAGGGTTCTTGACCTTTGCGCCTTACAATTTGCTGTACTACACAGGAGGGTTGTATGTGTCATTTACTTTCATGTACTACATCAAAAAGCATTACTTGCTCTGGTGGGAGAAATATAACTACATTTTGACCAGTGCATTGTCGGCCGGAGTTGCGTTCAGTTCGTTGTTAATGTTTTTCACTCTACAATATAATTCAGAGGGATTGGACTGGTGGGGAAACACGATTTTTTTGAGAGGAGTTGAAGGAGGGAAAGGTAGAAAGTCGTGGTTGAACGCAAAGGACGCACAGGGCGGGTACGTAGGGTTGAGAAAGGGAGAATATCCATAAAATGTAATTAGTATCAGACAAGATCATATAGTCCAAACGCAAAAAATGTCTGAAAATGTCTGAAAATATCAGGTGCCTGAAAATGTCAAGTGTCTGAAATTTCAAGTGTCTGATGATGACCATGCGAATCTGAACTGATATCGTCAAAAATCATATCCAACACATTTGCTCACACTGACAGGCGCAGACTCAACATAATTATCACCATTCCTCATGACGTCTAATTACAATTCGTTCGCAACTTTCTCGTATCGAATGCGTCTCGCGCATCATCATGATTTCGTTATCCAAAGAGGCGTGGAGCGTCATTTTTTGTTTTTCGAGAGAATCTCTAACAAATAATATAAAGGTTAGATAACAATCTGCACTTGTACTGAATAGTTGGACATTATATATGAAATTTTCAGTCCTTCTATCGATCCTTACAGTTGTGCTAAGTGTGAATTCCCAAGTTATTCCTTTAGCTAGAGATGATTTGCAGAGTACAGGTCACAAGCTCGATCTCGCCCAAGTTGTCGCAGATCCAATGTTGACCAATGGTGATTTAGATGATTACGAAAACAATGATGGGGAAGAAGATGAAGTTGAAGGGATTGATGTTGGTGGTGTTAACTTAGAGTTGATAGACGACCAATCTGACGATTCACAAATGGTTTTAAGTAAAAGAAGAGGCTCGTCTGGTGGACATTCATCTGGTGGACATTCATCTGGTGGACATTCATCTGGTGGACATTCATCTGGTGGACGTTCGTCTAGTGGACACTTATCTGGTGGCAGTTCTGGAAGCTCTGGCTCTAGTCCTAAAGGTGGGGATAGTCCTCCTCCATATAGTCCAAGTTCAGGAAATAGTGGTTCTAATAGTGGTTCTAATTCCGGGGGTAGTCCTCCCCCTTATAGTCCAAGTTCAGGTAATTCTGGCGGCTCAGCCCCTAAAGGTGGCTCTGCTCCTAAAGGCGGTGACAACCCACCACCTTATAGTCCTAGCTCTGGTAACGGAAACAATGGTAACCCTAATACTGGTAACAATGGTAACTCAAACAGTGGTGGCGCGGGTGCTGCTATTGCTGGAGGTGCTGCTGCCGGTGGGGCCGTTGCAATTGCAGCCAGCCATGGTGGTCATAGTGGTCATGGGGGTTCAAGTAACAAATCTCTGAAATCATCTTCAGCGTCTGCCCTTTCTCAAGACCACATCATGATGAAAATTTTAGCTGCTGGAGTAGCTGTTCTTGCAGCAACTGTATATTGATCTAGACTACTTTCAGTTCTTGTTTATAGCATCGTCATTTATGACTATACTCATGTGTACATTTGCAGATAAACTTTGATAGCTTTCTACATATTTATTAAACATTTTGCATCACAAATTCAAGGAATGTAAAAAAAGTATTAAAATTTACAAGTTTGTTAAAAACCACGTCATAAATTATAAATTGTAGTTAGTTAACTCAAGAAATCACGCCAAGGTTTATGTATCTAACTAACGTTGATTCACCGTTGACAGCCTGTAGTGAAGTTTGGAGACTTCTTGGCTTCAAGTTCGTTGACAGGTGCAAAAAAATAATTATGACGACAACTGCAGGATTCGAACCTGCGCGGGCAAAGCCCAAAAGATTTCTAATCTTTCTCCTTAACCACTCGGACAAGTTGCCTTATTCTGGAGAACTAAAATCTGTATTTTAATAAACAATATTTATTTAAGAACAATGTTACATACCTCATTTCTCTTAATTTGCTACCATTATTTATTACTTTGCTGTCGTATACTGTAGGTTAAATGGTTTCTTCTTTCTGTTGGACGTATAATTGCATTAAACCTTTTACTACTACTTCATATATTAATGAGAATTCAAAATTAATAAGGATAATTATCTTTTAAGATGCTTGGATTATTCAAGAGATTATTAGGTTCATCCCTCTTACACTTACCCAGCATTGAAGAATTTTCCCTAAGATTTATGTTCAGTATCTCTATTTTGGAGATGTTTCGTTTATTGCAGTCCCCAGCATTGATATACTTTGCTGAATATAAATGTTGAGCTCCATGGATGTGTGGTGTGATATCTTGAATTCCTCTGTTTCGTGTATTCCTCTGTTTTCTAGCAGTTTACATAGCATTTTCATTGTTTTTCTTCATTTTTCCTGATAACTACTACACACACGGATATAAATCCTCCCATTCTACCTTGTTGGATCTATCACTATTGAAGATCCCCCACTCTGTTTCCCACTTGTTATCTCCCACATAAAACACCTCCTTCCATGGCTCGTCAAAAGCTTCGAAAAAGTACCAGCCGAAATTAAAGTCCCGAGATTGACATAGAAAATTACTGATAAATCGTTTGAAGTTATTTACGCTTGCCACCGACTTATGAAACTGTCCTCCACCAGTGGGCCACCCCACTTCGGTAACAACAATCTCGACTTTTTTGTTGACTACTGGTTCAAGTTGATATTTGATAAAATTTTGCACCCAATCCACCGCACTCTCAACCGTTTCTCCGCCAAAGAATGGATGGACATTTGCACCAATAATATCACAATGACGAATCAACTTCTTGTTAATTAACGATCCGATTTCAGATGTTCCTACTGGAATATCGTAATTGATCAGTTGCAAGAAATTCTTTGTATCTTCGATAAATTCGATCAACTCGCCTGTTGTCTTGTCCTCTCTAAATAGAACTTCATTTCCAATGAATATAGTTTCGAATAATGAACGTGGATACTTCTTTAGCACATATTTCATGGCATCCATTTGTAATTTGTTTGATGTGTCGTTATGGCCAATCCAAACCCCCATAGCCAATTTCATATCGAGGCCTAATGTTTGAATCGAGCCTAAAATCAAGTCTGATTGTTCACATTGCATTCCATAATTTCGAACTCTTTTGGTGACGCTGGATAGCTTTTGCATATCTAGCATGACCTCGTTCTTGGTGATTCCACATTCAGGTTCCATAGCGTTCAATGGTGAATATGCCACACCATAGAGCAAAGAGTTGAAGCTATTAATGGTGATATTCCGTGAGGTTTGACTATATGTAGTGGCTGTAGTCTCATTGGACACCAATATGCCTGACAGTTTTATAGTTTTCATTAAACCTTTGTTTGATATAATTCTATTACTAATGTTGGGACTCTTTTCTATTGTTCCATTGAGATTATTAGTTTCCGTTGAATTGGTGGGTATATATTTATTCATCAATTTCACAAACAATTCATTTCCTTGTCGGGCATAATATTTCTTCACACTTTGATATGTTCCGTTGGCTAGAATGATAATTGACGGAATAAAGGCACACAAAAGTATCACTACAATCACCAATAACAAAATCACGATATTTTTGTATTTGTTGGAGGGTTTTTTCCTAATTTTTGGTATATTCAATTGGTTTGCTGTCTTGAGGTGAAGATTCGATGTTTGGTTAGAATATAGTGATTCTGAATCGTCAACCAATCCATTCAGATTGGCTGAAACTCCGATTTTTTCCTCATCGAATACTGCAGGAGTCTTCCAACTACCGTTATACTTTAATGGGTATATGATACTACTTGGAAGTTCCATCTCGGTGTGCATTTTTAGTGCTTCCTCGCCACTTATTGGGGATATAGCGTTAATTTTGAATTCATTAGGAGTAGCAAAAGTGCTTTGCTTCTTGTGGATTATCACCGTGGGATTTCTAGTCCCTGGACACGCTATCAAACCTGTTTCAAGAGGTGAATAGATCTTTTGCAATCGATCGGGAAGACTAGAGTTATCCGATTCTATCGGCTGTTTTTTACGATAATTTAAAGATTTGCTTCTTGAAATGCGTAGCGGTTCAAGACGTTTGTACTTTGCTCTTCCAAATTCATTAACTTCATTGATTGGTGTCTGATCCTTTAGAAGTTGGGCGGGCGGTAAGTCATCATTTTTCAGGAATGAATTCTGCAGAGATTCCTCGGATTCGAAAATCTCTTCTGTAACTGCTTCATTGGAGCATTCTTGATGTCCTTCGATTTCTATCTCTTCTTCGTGGTTTTCTATAGCGTCTTTAAATTCAATCATGCTTAGGATATAGAAAAGTTTAATAAATTGTTGCAAAAAGTTGCGAAATCCTATAAAATTATAGCAAGATCCAATTTATGAAGGTACACTCATAAACCATAGTTTTACATAAACCACTGCCTATACATACTTAAGATAATATTAAATGTCACGATACCTTTATAAGGACACATTTATATCTATAACTATAAGGAATTAGAGAGTAGAGAGTACTTACTTGACACTACAGAATCTTAGATTGATGTATTTTTCTACAACCTTGCGGTATGGATGTTTCATAAAACATCCATACCCATTAGTATAAACTACCAGTTTATATTATCTGTATCTAAATGGATATAAAAGAACTAAAAGCAACATAATGAAAGGCTCCGGTGATCCTGAGCATGAATATTAGTGAAAAGGATGTGAAAAGGATGTGATAAGGATCTAAAATAACGGGATTGATCAAGAGAATTGGTCTAGAGAATTGGTCTAGAGAATTGTTTGATTTGACTGAAGTGACAAAGAACACCGAATGCTGAGCATTCATAACACAACCAGGAATGTTCAGTCTATATATAACGCGGTAGCTCGAAATCAATGTTTTTTTGACAGGTTTAAACAATCATAAGGGATAAATGACATCATTTTTGATGAAAGAGCCAAATATTATATAAATTGGTTTAGTGAGGTAAGTCAACAGTTCAGTGGGTAGCCATGATGATTTCAAACAATTCTGGAGTACAATTGCATAAATAGAATGTTCTCACTTCAACTCCTTCTCACATCAACTTTCTTCTTACCAGAATGCCTTAACATTTCCAACAAGAAAGACAAATCGTACCAATAAATGTCGCTGTAGAAGTACAACAACCTTCTCCATCGTTTGGAAAACAAGACTCCAATAATCCAAAACAACCACAACATTCCAACCAGAATTCCGTGCACTCGTTGGTGTCACGTTCAAAGCCGGATCCCATGTCACTAACGGTCATACTGGAACGGTTGTCATCTCCGGAGTTTTCGAAATTATTGTTCAACGACATATCTTCGGATCTCTTGGGTTCGTTAGTGATAACTTCATCTTGATCGCTAATGAATTCTTGACGTTCTGCTCCAGGAGTTGGATCGGTGACTTTTAAAGCAGGAGCAGACATGGAGGAGTTAGTTATTAGATGATATGATTAGTGTGTACTGACTTCCTACCGAATATATATCGATAGTAGTTAGTAATGCACTTTTATGACTTTGGAGATCAAGTAGTTCTCGATTTGCGAAGTTTGCTAGTGCAGTTTTCAGAACTCTAAGTAAGTTTCAGAACTCAGCGTTTTGAGATTGTTTGAGATTTATGTACGGATGAAAATTTTCTGTTTCAGAGAAGAACGTTTCTGGAGATATTGGGATGGAGGGTTATGAGTGATGTGCAAAAAGTAAAAAAGGGATAAAGAGGTTCAAATCGGAAAAGAGTGCTATAAACACTATATACAGGACATATAAAATAGATTCAGCTGGTGGAATATTTATCTTAATTGCCTATACCGAACAATTAGCATCTACACTAACCCGAGTAGACCCCAATATATCATATACGAATTCCCAGGGAATTTTAACTATTAATTACCCATAATAATCAACATGTACTGAATATTACGTAATTTATTACAAATAATACATCGTTCCGTTACTACTGAATACCTCGCTGTGCTGTTTATATTAGTAGAGATTTAGCGAGATCTAGTGAGATTTAGTGAATTTTAATGGATTCAGTGGTGTTTTCGTGAATTCGTCAGTCCTTCGCTGTATTTAATATAACTGACTACTAAAGTTCTCATTACACGGCTACGCTCATATTTTATTTATCGAGAAAATAATTTATTGAGAAGAATAACTAAAAATAGCCAGGTGGATTAAATAACCGAGTACCAGCAATGATGATCTCCTAGATTTATCATCACCTTGATAATCAGATACCAGTTGGAATGAGCGAAATGAATAATTTGTTCTCTGAAGCAGCAAATAATTTTAATCTAAAGGCAACAGAGGATGTATCGTCAAAAATGATATATCAAAAGATTAAATCATTTAATATAAGAAAGCAGCAGCGGCAATCAAGGCAGCAGCGACACCTGGAACAACCTTAGCGGCGGCACCTTCAGCAGTAGTGATGCTTTGTGGGGCCTTAGTCTCAGAAGAAGCTGGAGCTAAAGTGGTTGGCTTAACAGTGGTTTCTGGAGCCTTGGTAGTTGGCTTAACTGGAGCTTCGGTGGTTGGCTTAGCAGTGGTTTCTGGAGCCTTGGTAGTTGGCTTAGCAGTGGTTTCTGGAGCCTTGGTGGTTGGCTTAACTGGTGCTTCGGTGGTTGGCTTAGTAGTGGTTTCTGGAGCCTTGGTAGTTGGCTTAACTGGGGTTTCAGTCTCGGTGGACAATGGACAGAAGGTGGTGTAGGTTGTGAAATCTTCAGTGACGGTGGTTACACCGGTGGTTACTGGAACTTCAGTACACTTGTTATCTTCACAAGAAGTGACTGTGATAACAGTAGTGTGCTTTTCAGTCTCGGTGGACAAAGGACAGAAGGTGGTGTAGGTTGTGAAATCTTCAGTGACGGTGGTTACACCGGTGGTTACTGGAACTTCAGTACACTTGTTATCTTCACAAGAAGTGACGGTGATAACAGTAGTGTGCTTTTCAGTCTCGGTGGTCAATGGACAGTAGGTGGTGTAGGTGGTGAATTCCTCAGTAACAGTGGTTAAACCGGTGGTGATTGGAACTTCAGTACACTTGTCATCTTCACAAGAAGTGACGGTGATAACAGTGGTGTGCTTTTCAGTCTCGGTGGAAGTGGAGTTACCAAAACCAGCTAAGGCAGAACCAGCAGTGGCGGATAATAAAGCGACGGTAGAGAATTTCATTGTAAGCGAGGGTGTAAGAGTGAGTTGATAATAATGAGAGAAATTATAATACCAGCGCCACCACCACCTTTATATACTGAATTTGCAACCTAAAAAGAAATGTGAAACCGAAGGGTGCATGCCTAGGAGTAAGAATTGTAAACAAAGGACCTGACGCGACAAACAGACGAAAATCAATGCAGACGAAAAAACAATGGAGACGCTCATGTCCCTTTGATGCCCACATAATACTCGAAGACCTCGTATCAGGGACCAACGCGTCTGCGAAGTTCGCCTAAAGTGTTCTCCAAGTCGCGCTAGCACGAATATCGCACATATCTTTGTGTTGGTTCCACAAGTGCTGGTGCAATTATTCCCCCAAGATGTGTTGTTTGTTGTGCTGTTGTGTTGTGTATTTTCATTCCATGATATGAGCTCCACAAATGTGCCAAGTTTAGAAGCGCGCTCTAAGCCTGCGAGTCTGCGTGCCTTTTGTCTGCGTGCCTTTGAGTCTGCATATGCTACTACATCGAATTACATGCAGTACGCGAATATCAGGATTCTAGTGGAATATTGACCACAATTGCCTCTGCCCACTAAACCAACATCTAGACCGACCGGATATAGCAGCCCTGAATAGATCACATGCGAATTCACAGTAGTTTTAGTCTATAATTACCCACAATATTCATCGTGGAGTGTAGATTACATAATCTTGAAGGTTTTGAATACTGAGCGCAGCGAAGTATTTATCGAAGTGCGATGCAGTGATATTAGTGAATATGCATGAGATTTGGTCAATCGTAATGAATATTTATGTGATTACTGAGTACTATCGAAAATTAGAGGAGATTTAGTCCACATAAGTGAACATTGGTGACTTCTAGTAAATACTATTGAGATTAACGACATAGTATGAATTCATGAATTCTTCCCAGGGCTCAGAATGTATATACTGTAACCATTAACTGAGAAGAATAACTAAGAATAGCAATGCGGACATTAATAGATTTCGGAATACCAGAAATTTATTATGTTCCTAATAGAGATACCTGAGAGAACTATGAGCGAATAGTTCTGTCGGTATTTATAGCTACAAATAATCGAACTGGAATATATTATTTATATGCAGTACATAAACATCGGTTGATTCGGTTAGAGGAATATTGACCAAAATTGCTTCTACTAACTAAGTTAACATCCAAAAATACCTGGTACATCCTCAATAGATCATATACGAGTTCCCAGTAATTTTATTCTATAATTACCCACAATATTCATCTTCGAGTGTGGATTACATTATTTCGTCTCTCGCAGAGCCATGGGTCAAGAAAGGGTTAAAGAGGCCCCCCATAAAGTCGGAAAGGGATATGCCGAGGCCAAAGGATATGCGTAGCTGCTTATTAAACTCCATGGGTTCCTTGCTGGCGATACACAGCCCGTAAGGTAATTAAGGGCGTGCCTTACCTAATAAGTGGAATACGCTATGACGTTTTTTTGCATCAAATTCTGGTGCAAAGCCACCCATTTTGGGATCAGATCCGAGCTATAAAGTTTGTAGACAAAGTAGTAGCGCTTTGTGGGGCTACTTCTAGTCGGTCTTTCTACTATTATATTCTTATTATTAAATACTTGGCGTAGGTAGAAATATTACGGCATCGATTGAGGAAGATCGATAGTTCTCACTTAGATTAACTGTGTCACGTGGAGATCATCTTGGATAAGGCAGTGACGATCTATACAGGACAATACATGTTAGATCAGATATAGATCACAATGGTGGTTACATGGTACTATTAAAGGAACCGGATAGAACTCCCCACCTAGGGGTATCTAGACAATCTTAGATGCAATGTCTTTTAGCATAGTGGATGATCGCTAGATATGAATCTTGTTATTCAGACTAGTGTTCTATGGATTAGTATGAAACAGAGCGAAGCGAAGTTGCTTGTGTGAGATATTGATGAGGACGAAGTTGATGAGGACGAGTCAATGCGAGTCCACGCTCCTTAATAAATTCTCCATTTTCACTTCCATCGCATTCTATAGACCTTCGATAAGAGATGTGTATGTAACTCACGAACCCTCTATGATCAAGTCGAAACGTCTTTCGCTATTAATAGGTTAGATCGTGCGAGGTTCCGCAACTAATTTTAGAGATAAACATCACACTACCAGGTATAGGCCATATAAGTATTGGGAGAAACGATATCACATTGGAGATCCCAAATCGTTGATTCCGTATCACTCTAACCACCATATGCTCTAGTTAAGTAGCTTAATACATCTGTTTCATGGCCCAAGATCTCTAACAACAGAAAAATAATACCTTCATGACTACCAATGAATACTTGATAGCAAAAAGCCTTTCAATAGCAACCACGACTATTCGGTAAAGATCTGAATTCATGTCATCTTATCGGAGATATTGATAAGAAGTATATTTTTACTCCAATCACAAGTAGCGTATTTCAATTAAACATTCTGCTCTTTCGAATGCTTGATTTCGCTTAAAAACTACTCTATTAATAGCGTTGTAGTGCTTCAAATAAAGGCACCATGAATCCATAAATCCATAAATTTATAAATTCATAAGTCTCTTGAAAGATTCAATCACCTAACTCTAAATCTCTCAACATATCTGCAATCTCAAGTTCTTCCTGAAGTTCGTAAAATTCCAAATCCTTCTCATAATCCTCAAGATACTCCTCCTCTTCGTCTTCATTTCTCCTTCGTTCTTCCTCTATCAACAAATCCAAATCTACATCCAATCCCTCGGTATTAAATTGCTGATCATACAACTTGGTGACATCTTCTTTATATTGAAGCTCATTAGTCTTTCCTCTTCTCATTTCAACTTTATTTTGTCGATATTGGTCTCGCACTTGACGTAATTTGTTGTGCTTGTTCTTTTGGTTTATTCCACTGGAATGGCCGTTGATATCACCAAAGCCGGAATGGTGATACGAACTGCTGCGTCTTGATATTGGCGAAGATAATGGTCCAGACCTAAATCCACCTGTAGACTTATCGGCACTTCCAGTTCCATGCCTACCTCCTTCGGAGTCTCGGATTGGAGACGAGAATGGCCTCATACTCCTCACTCTGTCCTGATGTATATCATACATGTTATCCAAGACACTTTTATATTGAATAAGGTTGTTCATTTGTCTCAAAGGCGAGCTCATGGGAGAACCAGAAGAATGTGTCCCTCTACGTGAACTTGTCTCTAAACGGGGCTCTTTATGTGGACTAGAGTCTAGTCGTGGTTCTTTATGTAATGATGGAGAATTGCTTTGTATAGACTCTGATCTGGGAGTTACTGACATCAGTATACTCATTGATTCACTAGTTGCGGATGTCTTCGTAAGTATGGAACATTTATATTTTGGAGACGCGTAAATGTGGTTTGATTATGTGCGGTACACGCTTTATTGATCGGTATAAGGTGGAGCTTTAGTGAGTTGATGTTTCTTAAGATAAATGTAGATTTGTTGAGAACAAGCCTATATAGTTGAAGAAAATTAAACGAGTAATTCTGAATCTTAATATATATCAGGATTAATCTACTCCCATCAACTTAGCCATCCCAGGGACCTTTCATGCCAAATATCCTGCACATAAAATTATTTATATTGACATTTTTCGATCTAAAGTATCTCCAAATACAATAACGATGGAAGAAAGCGATTATGACTACGATAGTTACGACGAAAATGATGATGAGTTGATGGAATCTGTGTCTGAGGCAATTGCAAAACAAGTTGTACAAGTTTTTCCTCCATTGGATGAACTAACATTGAAATGGGCCCCCATTCAAGAAATCTCCGATACCCAGTTGAACAAATTCGCCAAGTTGGTTGGTAACTTGGATGCCTTCTATAGAAAATATACAGGCAAGAAGAACTGGATGTCTGATAAAATCATAGAGATGCAGGAACCTGGTTTGGTATATATATGGTATGTAAACCAAGCCAAAGAGATAATGGGGTTTGTCTCGTTCAAGCTATGTTCATGTGAGGGAGGGAGTGTGTTGTATCTCTATGAAATACATATAGATCCCAAGTACCAAGCGTTGAAATATGGTACACGCCTTATAGACTCGTTGCAGAAATTTGTTGTACACCTCAAAGCAGATGGTAGTGTAAAATACTTCCAAGGCTTGAAAGGTGTTAGTTTGACAGTATTTCCAGATAATGTGCGTGCTTTTAACTGGTACAAACGGTTAGGATACGACTTTACCGAAGACTCTCCTCGTGATAAGGTGTTGAGAACTGGCAAGGTAGTACAACCTGAATTTTATCTACTTACTCGGTTCAGTACTTAACTGTATAATATGAAATTTAGAGGAACCATATCTTAAACTTTGTAGAATTGAGGAGGTTAGAAATGAGATAGAAAATGAGATAGAAAATGAGATAGAAAATGAGATAGAAAATGAGATAGAAAATGAGATAGAAAATGAGATAGAAAATGAGATAGAAAATGAGATAGAAAATGAGATACTAAAATATGAGGATTCAGAAAATGAGGGTTAGAAGAGGATAGACTACATCTGAGTACAGGAACACACCAAAGGGATTACTCAAGACTAGTAAAGTAAGTTGTGCATGGTTGGTCTCATAATAATATATAATATATAATATTTAATATACTTAATATGTCAAATATGTATACATTCCTGAATTCTTTAAATTCCATAACTAGAACTTTATAACTTCCTAAATTCCATAAATTGGCTTTCGGAGATCAAACAAAAAGAAGGACCAAGACTTCGAGTAATACTTATTTCTGTATAAATTTATAGCTTGGAGTATTCTCAACTCTAGTTTTTCATCTTAAGATTTGCCCTACTATCGCCTACAAATGGTGTCATCTCCAGATTATGTCAATTTATCGTCGTTGATGGATGCAAATCTAATAAAATTATGTAGACTTGCTATGTATGGAAGAATAATATATCAATAATAGATCAGATCGCTAAACCATCATGTTTCCAAGTGCAATTCCCAATAAGCTCGATTCTTGTTGAATCGGTGGTTTAAGTAGATTAATAATGTGTCAAAAATCCACACATTTATTCTGCAACGAAAACCGGTGGCTACTAACCATGAAGAAATTCTGAGATTACTAAGAATTTACTATTGAATTTATCACCAATCACCTGTTTCAACAAATTAAAAGTCTCCTATTCTAGCCGTCTATATTCTCGATAGTGCTCTCTATACTCTCTCTCCTCTATAGTGTTCTCTATAGTGTTCTCTATAATGTTCTCTATATCGTTATATTATCTCTGTTTGAAAAATTAAGAATTCTTTGCTTCCGCTTTGTGAATTTTTGTCCGCATACTAGCATAAATTCACAAGTAGTCCTACTCTAACTCTACATTAATTACAATATCACACTATCTATCACTATTCCCACTATTCCCACTATTCCCACTATATTAATAATTGTCCGATTAGTGAGCGAAGACACGATGTTGCGAGAATCACACTATTGTGCTTATAAATTTATATGCGATATTTGCGAATTACGAATATCTGTAATCTCGCATATTTATGACTAAGCCGTTTAAAGATTGCAACTCTATTAAATCTATATAAGACAGAGAAAAGACAACAATAATTTATGCCACAACTATTAATTAACTACAACAACTTAACCAAAACAACTTAACAAACACTACAATGACTAAATCTGGATTGAAAGATACTTCTGTATTCTCCCCTATCAAGGTTGGTAACGTGACTTTGAACCATCGTGTCGCTCACCTTCCTACTACACGTTTCAGAGCCACCGAAGACGGTACTCCATCCGACTTACAACTCCAATATTACAAGGATAGATCTGGTATTCCTGGAACTTTGTTGGTGACCGAGGCGACAGACGCGTCCTTCAAATTGGGTCACTATCCTAAAGCTCCGGGTATCTATACCGACAGACATGCTGCTGCATGGAAGAAGATTACTGACGTTGTCCATGCCAATGGGTCTGCAATTGCTGTCCAGCTCTGGGCCTTGGGTCGTGCTGCATTTCCTGAAGTGTTACAGGAAAGAAACGTACCATTCACCGCTCCATCTGCCATCTACTACGACGACGTGACCAGAGAAAAGGCCGAAAAGATTGGCCACGAGCTCAGATCGCTTACCGAGGAAGAGATCCACGACATAATATACAACCAATACACCAATGCCGCCAAGAAGTCACTCGAGGCCGGCTTCGACTTCATCGAAATCCACGCAGCCAACGGTTACTTGCTTGAACAATTCTTACACCCAAGTTCCAACAAAAGAACCGACAAGTACGGTGGCTCCATCGAAAACAGAGCAAGATTATTGTTGGAAATCATCGACCACTTGCTCACGTTTGTTCCAGCTGAGAAGTTGGCTGTGAGATTGTCTCCATGGAACACATACCTAGGTATGTTGGCCGAGAAAGAGGAAATCTCACCCGTCGTAATTCACAGTTATATCGCCAGTGAGTTGCAGAAGAGAGCCAATGCCGGGAACAAGTTGGGCTATGTCAATTTGAGTTACGGAAGTATGACGACTCCTGGCCAAGGCGGCTTAGCTTTCGACAACACCTTCTTCTTGCAAATCTGGAAGGGAATCGTTCTCAGAGGTGGCCAATATAGTAACTTGACTGATTTCAGCGGACTTCCTGCCGAGACTGACGACGGCCGTTCCTTGGTTGGGTTCGGAAGAAAATTTATTGCCAACCCCGATCTTGTCAAGAGAATTGAACAAGGCTGGGAGTTAAACAAGTACGACAGAAGCACCTTCTATGTACACTCCAACGAGGGTTACAACACTTACCAGACTTATGAGGATAAGAGTGAGGTCGATATCGAGACGGCTAGAACTCAATTGGCCAAGGCTTTAGTCGAGTAGTTGAGTTCAAGAGGTGCCCGAAGACTGTTTAAGGCCAACCCTCTCAAAAAGACCTTTTTTTACTAGAAGCTTTGAGTTAAGCACTTTTTAGATATCAGCTCTAGATTATATATAGACAATAATTAATGTGTACAAGATGAAGGATACAATGAGTTACGTAGAAATAATCGATAATAGCAATAATAGCGATACTGGGGTTGTAAGTCTAGTCAGTATTGAAATATCTCTTATGAAGATCCCCCGGAAGAGATTACAGAGATTATCTATCTACAAAATGTCTTCTATTATTCCTCATATTAAACCCCAGTCATCGTTTGTGGGATACCTAGCACTCTCCACTACCCTACTTCATCATATAGAGATAGTTAGAGAGGGATGGTGGTTTGAAAAGAACCATTAATTCAAGATCCTTGTCCAACAAAATATGAGATCAAGCTGATCTAACAATGACAGAGAGAGAGAGACTTCCATATAATGCACTCGAGTTACATTATGGAGATGTCTACATAGTGATAACATCGCAACTCAATTCTCGCTGCAAATTATAGAGATACTTACAGTTAGTCACTAAATCATTTCAAAGATGCTGAATTCTCGTTTCAATCTCCAGTAGTGGCAGTATTACATTATTACATTATTTACACTATCTAAACCACACTATCTATACCCACACTATCTATACCCACACTATCTATACCCACACTATCTATACCCACACTACACTATCACATCTCATCGGGATCCTAAATCTACCCAGACTTTACGATATTCCTTTGCATTCTACAAGTTTAGCTCTCGCTATTCGATACTTTGCTATTCGAAACTTTAACCAGCTATATAGCTTGTATTTATTTCCTTTGGAGTTTAAGCGAGAAAAATACAGACTTTTCTAAGATTAAGCTACTTTCTCGGTAAATGCTAACTGTGTATTATAAATGGTTCTGATCTGAGATTAAATACGATTTGGCAAGAGCTAGATGTCTTTAGATGTCTCTTAAAATGTCTCTTTATGCAGACGTCCATAGATTGGAAGATTATAGATAGTTGGTGCACGAGACTGTTATCTCTATTTTTGATCCATGACGTTGACGTATCCACGGCGGGCATTTCTCTTACCCTTACGAGGGCCGCTAACTGTGGAGCCTCCTCCAAGAGATAGTAAATCGTCCAAACCAGCAGTAGCTAAGCTTGGTGTACTTCTACCGGGAGCTGATGGTGGTGTGGGTGTTGGTGTGTTAGAAATGTTGGTATTCTTACCGGGTCCAGGAGGAGCTGAGCCAGGAGGAGCTGAGCCAGAGGTTGAACCAGGTGGACCACCTGATGGACCACCTGGTGTAGGACCCAGAGCAGGTTTCTTCATGGCTGGAGGAGGTGGTGGAGCTGAACTCTTCAATTGTTCTTCAATAGGTTTGTTTCTATCGAGCCATCTCTTGTGTTTCTCATCATAATAGAACGGATTGACTTTTTCACCAAGTTTGGCTCGGATTGGTTTCGGCTTTCCATCATCCTTTCCACTCCATGGGAACCAACCACCCTTGTTGGCGTTTCTCTTTGCAGCAGCAGCATCTGCTTTTTGTCTAACTTTATCTGCTGCAATTCTTGCTTTTCTATCTTCTTCTTCCTTCTTTTTAAGAGCTGCTTTGGAGGCTGCGTCTTCTTCTTCATCCTCGTCTTCCTCATCAACTACTGGAATATAATCTCTAACAGAATCATCACTCACTTCGTATTGTTGATAAAGAGCTGATTGGTGAGATTGTGATAACCTTGAAGAAAATAATCCACTTGGTCCTCCAACAACAGAGTTTGCTCTCGTAGTATATTCTGGTGACCCAGGAATTGAAAATTCTCCAAAGCTTGTATCGATATGATTATTTCCATATCCTTTTGAGTGGTACGGATTAAACATTGATTTAGTGTTTGGCGACGCTGGCGTGTTCAAGAACAACGCTTGCTGATGGGGTGAGGTGGCTTTACTAGAGTCTATCACTTCGGATTCATTGCTCTCAAAACTTTCGTCAATGTTAGAAACAACAGGATTCGAAGCTGTTGAAGGTAAGTATCCAGACACTGGCGGTTCAAGTGGTTTCATAGAGATAGGGGAAGAATAATTTCCGTTTAGAGAGTCTGCTCCTTTCTCTATATTGACATTGCTTGGATTGGATGGTGCTGAGGTACTCTTTGGTGGTGACATATCCTTTTGTGCTGTGTTCTTTGGTGCTGCTGAATATCCATTATAACCAAACATATCGGTACCTTCTGTACTTGATACTGGTATATTTACTGAATTGTTGGAAGAACCACTTGGTACACTATACCTGTTTGTGGAAGTGCTTCCTGCTGGAGGTCCATACCTATTCTTCTTGGTAATAGCCTTGGTATTTGAGGTACTAGGAGCATATGGGTTGACACTCTTAATACGAGCCATCTGAGGTGGTGGCTTAATAGCTGCTACAGGAGACAGAATCTCCTCTTTTTCTTGAGATCTATCGGATTTCTCCACTTCTTCAACTTCAGATGTAGCTGGAGGTGCAGAGTAAGAAGAAGCTTCATCTTCAACCTTTCCGTCATTTGATAATTGAATCAGAGCTTCAAATTCAGGTGATTCGTTAATGGTTTCTGGAATCAAGTCAGTTTCCTTTTTTCTTACTGGAGAATCAAGATCTGGAACAGGTCCCGACTCAATGTGAGACTTTTTAGGGGTAGACTTGAATTCCAGTGGATAATCCATACTAATATCACTCTGCATCGAAGGAGAGTGATTATGAGCTCTCATATTGTCTGTATTCATAAAACTATCAGTGGATGCTGCAGCCACCGAGGACCTTCTGACGTTGAAGTTTGGAGGAGTTTGGAGCATCTCAGCAATCGCTGGTGGAGCATTTTGAGAATTCACAGAACAATTTGAAACTTGCCCAGCTGGGTTTGCATATATGTTATTTGATATATGCTCCTTTGGAACTGATGGAGAATACCTAGGTTGAATCCTCTTGTGTGCAACAGGTGGAGCCTCATAAACTTCATTTACAAATAAACTCAGCGACGAAGCATTCGAAGGTGCATATTTGGAAGGTGCCGATAAATCAGTTTGACGATTACCTTGCTGGAATGGTGAAGTTGGTTGCTTAGAATGGGTAATTGCTTGTGCCGAAGGTGGGGCGTACTTGCTAATTGTATTGGTCGAATTATAGCTCACCAATGGAGGAGGACCTCCTAATGAAGGACCTCCTAATGAGCTACGAGGATCATATCTTGAAGCATTGAAAGTTGGAACTTCCGAGGAGGTGGAAGGTACAGAGACAGCATTGAACCCATTTTGAGGTCCTGGACCTACTGGGTACACATTCGCTGTGAAGTCCAAAGTAGAAGTAGTTCTAGAAACCGAAGGGCTGAACTTACTGAACACGCCTGTTTCTCCAGACTTTGGTTTGGGTTCGTCCCCTCCAATAAACTTGTCCAACTGTCCCCAGACTTTATCAAGATTAACCTTGCTCATTTTACCACTAAACCATCCCAGTTCCGTGGAGCTAGATTCTGTAACTCTCATAATTAAGTTCTGGAATTCCTGAATCATTGCTGGGTTAACAAACGGAGAACGGGTACCAGCCGCCTTCATTGAGGTATTAATCGAATCCATATACTTCTGAGACTCATTAAACAAACCATAATCAGCTAGAATAGAAGCGTGCTTAATCTTCATTGGCAATAAATGAACACAACCGGTTGGAGGAGTAAGCGAGTTCGGTGCTACTGTTAAAATGTACTCATAAACTTCGGTGTACATGTTCGAGCCGACATGAGAAAACAAAACTCCGGTTTGTGGAGTTTGCAAGTGAGATAACGGAAGGCCAGCTAAGATAAATGCAATCTCAGAGGCAGTATAATTATCCCTACTTCTTAAGAATTTACCGAACTCACATAAAAATTCCTGCGCTTTGAGCGAGCCACTTACCAAAACTGAGGCCATAATCTCACGCCAGTGTTGATTTGCATATTCTCCCTCAAAAGGAACCGTTGTATAATCTTCAATCACACTTTGAACGTTACCCGCAAATATCTTCAATAAAACTGGCAATAAATGCTGAACTTTATTATTAGATTTCTGGAACGGAAAGGAATTCCTGGCATAGTCTGATGCAATTTTAGCAAACTTTTCAGGGCCTGAGAAATTGGCAATCACAAGAGAAAGAGCCCAATCACCTCTAGAAATAGTGTAGTCCAATGCCCTATCAATGAAACCTGATTCAAGAAGGCCAAATACAATACTAATACCAGAGTTATCTAGTTTGAAAGCATTTGCATTGACGTTCAAAACACCATTACTTTCACCTTTTACTCCAGAGTTATAATCAATGGAAGGATTCAAGACAGAACATGCAGATTTTACAAATTCTGGATGTCTGACATTACCGTCATTTCTTAACAAAGTCAACAAAATCTGAGTCAAAATCACTTCGTCTTGGGATGCAGGGTTTAAACTCCTTAACGACACCTCATCTTCTAACCATTTCTCAACATCCCTTTTCTTTGTCTTGAGTTTACTTAGCGGCCCAGGGAACGAGGCATAAACGTCACTTTCTTTCAAAATGTCCGAGACTTTTCGAATTTTAATAGTTTCAGGAACATGTCCATACGTATTTGTGGCCATATTCGGAAGGAGCACGACAGCATTTGAAGAATTGCTCCAGTTAAAAACTGGAAACTGTCTCTGCAATAATGCCATCGGATTAGCTACTGCTGGAATTGGTTGTGCTGTTCTGTATATATTGCCTCTTGGATTTGAGACGCCACGAATTCTTGTTGGAAGTAAAGTAGATGGGGTAGGTACCACATGTTGATCAATTGCTTGTGAATTTAGAACTGTTGGCAAAGCAGGCGCATAAGGATTGACTTCCTTGCCCTTTACCCCTACCAATGAACTTGCTCTAGAATGTGTTCTTTGATGTTGACTAGGAGCATATGGACCTGCATTTGGAACATATGGACTAGTAGCCGAATTCGACCCTTGAGTCCTTGTAACATTGGTGACAATAGGAGTAGGGTTTGAAAGTTTGCGAACTTGTTGAGTTTGGTTAGGCATTGTTGGAAATGGGTGGAGATGGGTTGGAGTTGCCACTTGTCCCCCTTGAGGGGGCATTGAACCAAGCATCCCCATTGGTGTCTTCCCATTAGATGGGGATAAATTGCCCACCAGAGCTGGACCATATGCACTTTGTGCAGACGAGGTGTTATAACTATTTTGACCCGATTGTGCAGGGTATGAATTTTGACCAGGTGTATGTCCGTATGCATTCTGACCAGGAGGTGCAGCAAATGAATTCTGACCACCAGGTGGAGGAGCATAGGAGTTCTGACCAGGTGGAGGAGCATAGGAGTTCTGACCAGGTGGAGGAGCAAATGAATTCTGACCACCAGGCGGAGGAGCATATGAGTTCTGACCAGGTGGAGGAGCAATTGAATTCTGACCATGTGGCGGAGCATATGAATTCTGACCAGGTGGCGGAGCATATGAATTCTGACCAGGTGGAGGGGCGTGTAAATTCATCAAAGGAGGAGCGCTTGAGTTAGCTGTACCTTGTGGGGCTGGTGCGTAAGATCCACTTGGCTGCGATTGCTGACCCATTTTCTGAGAAGGATATTGGTTAGATCTCTGTTGTATTGGTGGAGCTTGAACAGCTTCCTGATTTGCAAGAGGTGAATATCCGAGACCTTTGGGGTTATTTGGTTTAGAAGTCGGCATGTAAGGATTTTTAGGAGGTGCCATCGAAGCAGCTGCAGCCTGACTTACAATAGGTGGTTGAGACATGGATTGATGTTGCGCAGGCATATTCGGTTGCTGGTTAGATGGTAATTTTGAAGCTGCTCTTGCCGGTCTTGGCTTGTGAGTGCTCGTTGGTAAAGAAACCGGAAGCTCACCAAAAAATGGTTTTGAAGGTTGCGCATGACTAATAGGCTTAAACTGACTTTGGTGTTGTTTGTGACCTATATCATGCGATGAAGACTTCTCAGGAATCATGTTCTGAGCAGGTGGTGCATAATTAGAGTTCTTTGACGAATGAGAATTAGAATTTCTTGTCGCTGGTCTAACTTTTTTAGAAATGAGGTTATCTGGGAAATCGCAGAAGTCACTCTTCACTTGAGGTACCACGACCTCTTTCTCAGAGTTATGAACCACGGCATAGTGGTTTTGGTCCTTGCCAGAAGGTCTGTACAACTCACTTCTCGACAACACCTTTGAAATTGGTGGTTTGACATTGGACGAAGCGCTGTCCAAGAAGTCGTCATCCAACAATAAATCATCATCAAGCTCAAGTTCTAAGTTGCTAAACTTGTCTTCATTATCCTTAGACAAGGATTTAGCCAACGAAGGTTCATTTGTTGAAATATTTTGAAGGGAGTTTGCGTTCTTGATCTCTTCCAAGAATTCATCATCATCATCGTTAAACAACTCATCCAAATCAACTTTAGAGTCCTTTGGTTCGAGGGGCGTAGTGGGCACCGAGGGCTGTACATGAGATAAGAAATCATGTTCCAGATTATCATTATTAAATAACTCCACCATTGGGGATTTAATATTGGATGCGTATTCGGGATTTGAAGTCTCTTGGGAGTGATTCAGGTGTCCATTGTACACAAGGGTTGCCAATTCGTTGCTCGTTTCCAATAAGTCTGCGTCCTGGTGTTCCATACGGTCGTTCAACAGCAGTTTTGATTCCTCCAAAGTCAGTGAGAATTCTTGACCAATAAGTTCGGCATGATGAGAGTCGTGTTCATCATTTTTACCCTCACCCAAGGTTGGAGACAGTTGCTGCATATCTCTGCTTTGGCCTTCCCATGGCAACGGATCATCGTTTTCGTGCTCGTTCCATGGTAAAGATGACGATTCCTCAACAACAGGAATATGCGACATATCCTTATGTTCATCCCAAGGCAATACTTCATGGTTCTCATTATCTCCAGACCAAGGAAGTGGTTCATCGTTCACATTTTCTATTTCTTCATGATGATCCAAGTGTAAATCGTTTTGTAAATTATTTTGTTCAACTTGTATTTCATTTTGTTGTTCCCAAGGTAATGGTTCATGCAGTGCTTGTTGCTTCTCTTGTATGTTTGCTTCTGTGTGTGCCTGCCCCGAGGGATGCTGCCAGGGTAATGGCTCGTCAGTTTGTTGATTCCAAGGTAACAAATCTTCTTTATTCTCTTCATGTGGAAACAAATCTTCTTTATTCTCTTCATGCGGGAACAAATCTTCCTTATTCTCTTCCTGTGGTAACGATTCTTCTAGGATATCATCCCAAGGTAATCGGGAATGCAATATTGTTTCGCTATTGGAAAAACTTTCCATCGGAGGAGCATGGTTTTCCACTGGCATAAGCTGTTCTGGACTGGGGTCAAAATCATCTTCCGGCTCTCCAGCAACCACTGGTTCAGGGACATATTCCTGTAATTCACTAGCACGTTTGTCTTCGACCAAAGTCAATGGATTTTCAACAGCATGCACTGGTAATTCTTGGGTTGATGCTATTGGAGACACTATAGAATTGGAAGAAATATGTTGAGCCAGACCATCTAAGAGTCTATTTTCGAGAATTTTTTCTTCAAACGAAGGAGAGGTAGATTCTTCCACTTGGTATGATTCTTGTGACATTTGATTAGATGACTTTGTAGACTCAGATACCTCTACATTTGGTATTTGCAGAGATTCTTCAGGAGCAGTTGTTTCAGGGACATTCAAAGCTGGATATGATACCAGACTCTTCCTTAAAATGGTCCCTTCAGTATGGGCGGCGGAATCTCTAGCAATTGATGAAATAGTATTATCAATAGAAGCCCTACGTAAACGATCATTAGTGGAAAAGTTTAGACTATCGCTTCCATCGGTGTATAACATACGAGCTTTGCGGTCCATATCTTTGTCAGAACCAACAACCACAGAATCCTGAGTTAGCTGCAGATGTTCATTTTGATCAAAGTTGTCAAAAAAGTCTGATTGATTATGCTGATGAGTTGGATCACTCATTATTCATTGATCTATGAAGTTGTGAAACTTAAGTGACGCCACTAGAATGGGGCTGATTCGAGAACAAGTAATGAAAGTCTTGTGAATAAGAATAGAATGCCGTAGAAAATCGATCAAATTTACTTGATATTCCAAACTCAGATGTTTGCTTAGTTTCTTCGTAAGAATATTGGCGACCGTGGTGTTTTGGTGACTTTGATTTCGTTGGAAGTTCGTCGAGAGCGTGTCTGGACCAATTATATATCACATTAGGTGATCTATATAATGTATGCAATATACAATTGGAAGATATATATCGAGATTTAGGCTCTTGTCACTAGGTTGAGAACTAGAGAGAAAAGCAAAGGGAAAAGGGAGGAAAGGAGCAAGAGAAGTAACGAATTTAAATGGGTCCCTTATTTGTGCCATTCGTATGGAGCTTTGTGTTCTTGAACGAAAGATAGCACAGCTTTAATAGACGAAAGATAGCACAGCTTTAATAGACGAAAGATATCACAACCTTTATTGGAAGAATACTAGCAGAAAAGATGCATATAATACCCACTGTATGGGACATTTGGTGAGCTCTTGTTATCAAATCTTGGAGCATAGCTTTCAACATCTGACTCTTCATTTAAAAGTTTTGCACCCAATATTCTAAAATTATTCTAGAAAATTATTGATATTATTACTACAGGCGAGAACAATCTTACTAGAAGTATCTCTAGACGAATTAAAGGAATCTATCAGTATTATGATGCTGTGTGTATTTTTTATTAATTTGACACCTCGTGTTGGTGGAAAACAGTTGATAGCCTAAATAAAACTGTTCAGGACGAAGACTATTCCGAAGATTACACCAGCAAAATCACTAGGATGTGCGTGGACGTCTTGACAAACAGTCTTGAGGCTTGATATTGATTCTTAAACAGTATACTAATTCACTACTTGTCCAGATATATTAACTAGACACGAGGAACAATAAGTGGCTGCAAAATCCGATACAAGTCTCGTTTAATAGAGGTGGTGTACGTCCTTACACACTTTTGCAGGTTGTAGTATTATAATTTCAATTCTATGATATCCCTATAGAGATATTATATTACATGATACCCCACCCTACTTTACTAATTTGAAAGGGACTAGCGAAAGCACCTAAATCTCAGTAAACTGTAAAATTTCTTATATTTATTTCTGACAACACTAACTCTAAACTGCGAATTTGAAATTTGGAGCCAAAATCGAATTTGCAACACTCTTCTTACAACCACAACGTGGGAAATATATAACATTAGAAAGGTTGTATGACTGGGTTCGCTAGCAGCCAAAACGAGCACAGGCTAACAATATTGGACTCAACAAATTTACTTTCCAATAATAAGCTCAAGATGTCATTAATGAGCGGGTTCTACTTTTCTCCTGCTTTTGCCACTAATCAACGCAAAAACTTCTTTAGCTTATCAATGAATAGGAGAGGATAGAGATACAAACTGCAGATAAGGAATAAACGTAATCGACACCTAACTCAGAAATTTCATATTACTAACCTTAATTATTATGGATAATGAATTCTGTATACCGACATACATGAACGGAACTTCCTTGAAGGATTTTGAACGCGGCGGAAATCAATTCACCTGCAGATAGTTTCTGGGGTCATGGAATTTTGGTAGAGTGAATCATACCCAGAGTAGTCATTTTTGTCGCTCTAAGGTTTTTATTGGAACCCCTTCGTTCAGCACCGCACACTATAAATCCATCTGTCTAGTCCCACTAATTGGCTGGCCCGATTTGGACAACTGTGCCAAAATTTACTCCTTCTGAATCCTGAAATTTCAATACTCGTCGGTTTTCCCACGCAAGCTATTAATAATTAAACTTCAAAATCCTTGTCACAAAAGTATTTTTAGTAACAGGTAGTTTTCGATCATACGTAGACGTTAACTAACAAAACCAAGGGTAGAAAGCGCGGCGTTGATCTTTTAAGCTTTTTTCCAAGTATCTGTCAAAAAACGTAGACAATTTATTTATAAATTTGTTTACTCATAGTGTCCACAAGTATCAACAACAATCTCCCCTCGAAGATAATCAAATATGGGTAGAAGAAAAATTGAAATTCAGCCCTTGACTGATGATAGAAACCGAACTGTCACGTTCGTCAAAAGAAAGGCAGGGTTGTTTAAGAAGGCACATGAGTTATCAGTACTTTGTCAAGTAGATCTTGCTGTAATCATAATTGGAAGCAACAACAAAATATATGAGTTTTCATCAGTGGATACAGACGACCTTATCAAACAATATCAGGGTTCTAAAGCCCAAGAAACAAGATCTCCAGAGAATTACAATGACTATAAAAAGAGATCTTTGAGACCAAACTTAAGAGGCGACAATTTCGACACCCGAAAAAGCTACAATGAAGATGAAGAGTTTGATGAAGATGATGAAAGTGAGTCTCCGGAACCAAAACGGAAACGAGCCTTCACTTCAAAATCAAAAGTTTTCGGTTCAAATACTGTGCCTCGTCCTCCACCCCACCACATATCAATGACAAACATGCCTACATTTAACAATCCAAACTATAGATCTATTGAAGAGGACGTTCCTACCCAAGCGCATCATCGTGAAGAACTGATAAATTCAAACGCCAGTCAATCTCTTAGACCGATCTTGAGAGTTCAAATCCCAACAGATGGCAATCCAAACTCAAATAAAGTCAACGATAGCGCGAGAACCATAACAGCCATAGATACCAATCTTCAACACACTTCAGATCTATCTGGAGTTCCTAGAAAGTCTCGCCTGGGATCTGCGGTTTCCATTAAGGACAAAGCTTCAAATGAATCCACAAATGATAGCGAGCCTATCGGATCTGCTTTGCGTGTTCCAAATATCAACAAACATAACTTTACTTCATTTGCTTCTCCAGACACGCGCAGACCAACCTTACCAATGCCAATACACCCAAAATCCCAAACGTCCTCTCCGTTGGGAGCAAATGCCCCTCAATTACCACAAACAGGGAACGCAAGTAGTGGAGGAAATCAATTAAACAATCTCAATAGTGGAAACAACAACAACATGTACTTCACATCCATGCCGCAACATTCTCCGTCCAACCCTTACCCACCATCTTTGTTGCCTACTCCAATTCTAAATCAAGTATTCAACCAGCAATATCCGCAACAATCTCAGCAAGACAAATTACGACAACCAATGTATCAATATCCAGGGTCAGGTGGTGGAAATGTAGAGCAACTCCCTGTTTCAGGACTACCTTCCCGATATGTCAATGACATATTTCCGTCACCATCCACATTTTACGCTCCGCAAGACTGGTCGAATTCAAATACTGGAATGACCCCTACACATTCAAATATTCCTCAATATTTCATGAATTTGCTACCGGGTCAGACCATGCCAGCTGCGGCTGGACTGCCAGGACAATCAGGACAATCAGGACAACCGGGACCATCTGCACCCCCGTCTGGCTATTCTAACACCAATCGAATACATACCATGCAAAAGAATGACGGACTACCATCACCATTACACTACACGGGGTCCCTACCATTCACAAGTAATACGTCGAGTTCCAGAAGAAACCCCACCAACCCAACGAAGGAAGACAAGAAGTAGGGCATGATTTCTCGACAAATATCTATCCACTTCTCAAATATGGGAAGAATCCAGGAAATTCAAATTACAACTTACCGTATCCTTCACACACTACTCAAATACCTTTAAGAGCCAAAAATTCGTTCAATTCGTTACCCCGGCCAACACTCTCCAATGCGCAATACTTTCGCATAAGCAAAACTGTACTATATATCTGTATAATCCCTTACTGCCAATGAGAGAATAGTTCCATTAGTGAATTATACTTCGTAGAAATAGATTGGATTTTTCTAGCACAAAGCCAGACTAGAAGAACCAGGGACGAGAAGCTTTATAGAAACCAGGGACGAGGAACCTTATAGAGAACTGGGACGAGTTCTCGAGAATCGGAATCGCTATTTGATGGAAATCGACTATCGAGCTAAAGGTCTCCAGCGATACTCGGGAAATATTGGTCATATCTGAGACAACTCTCTCTGAAAAACAGAAGATTGACACTCACAAGGAGTCCTCTTTTCTTGATATTCTATGGAATTTGTCGGTATAATTTTGCAGCCATTTTAAATCCGAGATGTCTCCAAAAGTACTGAAAAGATGTAATTTACGATATTAGGCGAAATTACAGCTGATTTTATACGAATGATTTGGCACAGAGATTAAATTGCAAGACAAAATTTCGGCTATACTTGGCTGCGTACTTTACCGCTTAGTCAGCTCTGAAGTGTCGTATCTATAGTAAATTATCATCACCGCCTTCTCCTACTGCGGTCTGTACGGGATTGCTAGCGAGTATTTAATCTCCAGGAATCACATACGCAGGACGAAATCGGGTTAAAACCAGGCGAGGTATCTGTGCATTAGAGTGGTTTAATAGTTAAATAGTCCATAGTGAGTATTAGGGAAAGTTAGTGCCTTAGAGAATACAGAGGGCTGCGCAATACTTAGTTCTAGGGAGATTTGGTGAATATTGATGAGATTGGTTGAGATTCGCCGAGGGTTTTAAATAGTGATTAATCTCGTGATCAATAGGAGTCTGAGCTAGAAAACCACCTTTACACAAAAATCATACAGAATGTCGTCTTATAGATCCTCACAACTTCTCTAACAAGAATTAACCCTTTAATAACTCTATAAGTCATTATTACGTCACTTATTCTTCCTTGTAGCTTTTTAACTCTATCGTGTTTCATAAAATATGACATCTGAAACTAGAGCGCATTTCAGATTCGGACATTTCAAATTCTGGACACTTTTTGCAGCCATTTCTGCGTTACATTCCGAAATCATACAGGATTTTTTGAGATCATAGTTCGAAGTATTCTCTATATGAAACATAACTAGTACAAATGAGGATAATTTGGTTTAGTTAGGGTTGAAAATGGGGAGATTATTGGGCTTGAGATTATTAAGGTATGGAGATTATTAGTTATGGAGATTATTAGATATGCAGATTATTAGTTATGGAGATTACTAATTTATGGATTACGAGGCTAGAGAATACGAGACTTGGGATTATCATATTTCTAAATTATCAAGTTATGGTGATTTTCAATAAGATTCCTCACGTTCATCGAGCTGAGAAAGTGAAGATCGTAGAAGAATAGAGGCTAAAATAAAAAAATCAGCTTTATGATGAAATGTCCTAACTATAGCTAACGTGGACTAGAGAATTATGGCGATCCTTAAGAACATTACTTCCTGAATTCAGTATACGATCGAAGATATCCAGACACTCAAATATTTCACTTAGTTAGTGGTCACAATGAATCATGAAATACTGCATATAAACATAATTAAGGTAGAGACTGTAATCTCATCATGACCAAGATCTCTCCTTCTTCCAAAGAAATGACGTGGATTGGAATAATACTCCTTAGCTCTAGATTTGGTGTGTAGACTGTACAATTTTTAGTCACGTCATCTAGTCATAGTTTGTTGGTTGTATTATAATAATTCTTTTAACTGATTATGTCTCGTGACTTTCTCCAACTTTTTCTTCAAATATAGGGCTAAAGCCCTGACTGTGAACCGTCACATCCTCTACAAAATCAATTGATTCCTCGCACGATCCACATCCATTCCGCAATACATTAAAATCAAATTTTTCGCACATACTGTATACAACAAATTTTTCACCTCAGCGACAGCAGTAAGGAAATTTTCATCAAACCAGTGTATAAAATTTTCCTTTAATCTTTTTCATACTTTATTCAAAAGGCATAGGTAGACCAGTTCAAGATGAAGGTATGTAAAGCTAGCTTGATTAAGCGATATATGATATTGGAACCATAGAAAGAATGAGAGAACATCATAATACCTGAAGCATCATAACGTGGAAAATTTTCAGTCAGATTTTCATTCACAACTACATCAACAAGAAGCAAATAATACAACTTGGACATCCTGGTTGTAGTTTATCAAAGTCCAAGAGTCAAATAACCATCACCACCAATCAATTCAAATAAACCAAATATTCAGTTCCTTGAACATTATTTCGTTTCTATTCAGTTCCATGATCATTATTTCTTCATATTTCTACGACTTTCAAATACTAACAATTCTAGTTAAACATTTCTTATCCAGCCAACGGTACTCAAAAGAGTATTGATATTGAAGATGAACATAAATTACGTGTTTTCTACGAAAAGCGTATGGGTCAAGAAGTCGAAGGTGACTCTGTTGGAGATGAATTCAAGGGTTACATCTTCAGAATTACCGGTGGTAACGATAAACAAGGTTTCCCAATGAAACAAGGTGTCATGCACCCAACCAGAGTTAAGTTATTATTAGCTAGAGGACACTCATGTTACAGACCAAGAAGAACTGGTGAACGTAAGAGAAAGTCTGTCAGAGGTTGTATTGTTGCCCAAGATTTAGCTGTCTTATCTTTGTCCATTGTTAAGCAAGGTGAATCTGACATTGCTGGTTTAACTGACTCCACCACTCCAAAGAGATTAGGTCCAAAGAGAGCTAACAACATCAGAAAATTCTTTGGTTTAACCAAGGAAGATGACGTTAGACAATTTGTTGTTAGACGTGAAGTTACCAAGGGTGACAAAACTTACTCTAAAGCTCCAAAGATCCAACGTTTGGTTACTCCACAAACCTTGCAAAGAAAGAGAGCTCTTAAGGCTCTTAAGGTCAAGAACGCTCAACAACAAAGAGATGCCGCTGCTGAATACGCTCAATTGTTAGCCAAGAGATTGCACGAACGTAAATCTCACCAAGCTGAGATTAAGAAGAAGAGAGCTTCCTCTTTAAAGGCTTAATTACGTCTCTAATATCTAGTAGTTAGAAATGTATTCTCATCAATAATAGTTATTATGTACTTAGCAAAAGTAACTGCAAGTAGCTGAGCGAAGCGAGGTTGCTTGTGAGGCGTAGATGAGGACGAGTCCAAGAAACTGAGCGAAGCGCAGTTGTTTGTCACTACGTGCCTACTCCTTAGTGACTTCTACTTAGGGGCATCATCTACCCTGTGGGAGGAGACTATTTCAACAAATTAAGATTCGTAGATATTAGAGTTGGTAATTCGGTAAATCTATGGAAATTAGCAGGTTTATATAAGAATTCCAAATCAGAAGTTCTTTCATCGTCACTTTCTTCACATTCTCGTGCCTACAGTTTTGGAGTTGTATTAGTTTATATTATATGGCGCATTTTGTATGCTATTTCGCTTCACCTCCATCACTTATCTGTCTCTTTCTGTCTCCTTCCAATTCGTCTCCTCCTCTCTTCCTCACCAAGCGCTTGATATTTTCATACACTTGATCAGTAGTCAAATTGGAGGCATAGCTGAAGTTTTTACGTATAAAGTTATCCTGTTCTTGCTTGTAGCGCGGGTCGCGTAGTAACGTCTTGAGATGGTTATCAAACTTCAGTTCTGGAATCATTTCTCCGGTTATTGGACATTTTATCTTGGTTTCGTCGTTGGTCGGTTTGGACTTTTTGAGTCTTGATTCTCCTGCTGCTCGGATCTTCATACCTTTAGGAGGTTTGACTGAGGTAGTTTTAGATGGTTCGGAGATGTCTTGATTATCTCCATTTGGACCATCCTTTTTATGATCTTTTGCCTTTTCGTGATCTTTTGGACTAACCTTTTCATGATTTTTAGTTGGTAGGTCTGTCATTTTCTGTCCTCTTTCGTTTGTTGTTGGTAGCCCACTGCTAATTTGTCTTTCCTTTGCCTTCTTTGGCACAACTTCCTTTTGCTTTGATTCCAACGATCTGTAGATCAAATCGTCTCTATTTAACGGCACTGGGAGTTCTTGTACCTCATCTATAGCATCAAACTCTAACTTTCCAACCATGACAAAGTCCTGCCAGTCGATGGATGCGTAGTGTACCTGTACTTGTTCTTGTTGTTTTCTCTTATTCCTTACTTTCAGTTTGTGTTCCTTGTCATATTGAGCTCTATTGTATGCCAATTCAAGAACATCCTCACTAATTAACCTCTGATGTAATTTTTTCACCTCTTCAGATTCTTTATCTTGAAAGTAATCCTTCACAAGCTTATATTGATCAATATAATTCACAAATAACGGATGTAACGAGTGTGTTTTCTTTGTAAATTCAAACTGAGCAACATTTCCCAACTTCCTTTCATGGTCTAGTAACCGTTTCAAGTATTCCTGTCCATTTACTGCCGTGAATAATGCTACTAGCTTGACAATCTCTAAATCCATTGTTGAGATCGCTGGTAACTTCGTCAAAAACTTCAAATCCCGAGGTTTCTCAATGGATTTCTCAGTATCGTCTGTAACATCTTCAGAATTGGTATCACCTATCAACTGGCCCAATTTCCATTTATAATAGCCGTAAAATTCATGATTATCCAGCAAGAAGTCAAACTTGTGGTCCGAGTTATTGGCTAAAAGTCTCTGTTCAAAGGAAATCCCATTCTTCACCACATACCCTATAGTTTTATCTATTGTCTGCCTTATATCTTCAGGCGGCGTAGCGACATTCTTAGAGATCTCGGCGGTCATGTTGCCCTTCCAGGTTGTAGGCAATATGTGGTCGCAAATTTGAGATGGCTTACGATTGCATGTCGTGAGAATTGTCGCAAAACATGTCGCAAATGATTACAAGAATACCCACCCATATCGTCAAACTACTATTAGAAGGTGAAAGCTAGCCCAAATGTAGTCGGATACTGTTAATGGTAATAGTACAGTTCCCAAGTATCAGATTGCATACAAACCAACTCTTATTTCTATCTTTATTGTAGTCCGTTTTCTAGTTTCTGGCCACAGTTAGCGGCCACAATGACTCAATAAAGTTCTTGAAAGTGCCAGTATCAGATCTCTTCAACCTTTCCAATCCAAACATCTTCCACCTCACGTAATAGATGGTACTATTCGTATATTTCACGTGTCACCATACTAAACCATGTATGTAAATGTCAGATCCAAATGTGCCGCATTTTTCCACTCAATAAAGTAGCGACTAGACCGACCGAAACGGATCACAACTAATTACTAGCGCAAGATTTCGTAGTAATACGCCACCAATTGAAACTAACAATATCACAAGGGCTAATTGAATTAGCTGTACTCACCTGATCTATCGAGTCTTTCAATATAAACTGGCTTTGCTAGGATGGCAAATTTAGACAAGCAATGGACAGTGGATCAGAAAGAGAAGGCATCAGCAAACGAGTCCATGGATATAGACAAGAAAGATCAGAAGAAACATAAACATAGACGCCATCATAAAAAGCACAAGAAAAGAAGTCTTTCTATTGACAATTCCGATGACTCGGATATGGGGTCACTAGCCGAGGATCTTGATCAAATTGGCAAGCTCAACTTGAATCTAAACTTATCGTCATATATCAGCAAGGATTACCTCGGAGGACTTACACCAAGCTTGCCGACGCTACCAAATTTCCCGAACTTCGAGCTAGGGCGAATTCAAGAGTTCTCCAAGGAGTTTTCAAGATATGTGACGAATTATATCAATGCCACGAATGAAAAAATCGACGAAGATGATGCCATAAAGGACCAGCAAAGATTTGTGAGCTCCGTGAAAACTGCAATCTCTACTCGGATCCAAATGACAAACTTCTTGAACGATTTGAAGAAAGGGTTGAACCTCAATACCGCGATTGAAAGATTACAACCTTTAACAGAAATCATCAACGAGGCGATATCTCTACCTGTGGAAGATATCAGCGACTTTGAAGATGATTATGGTGTTGAACATCCAGCTGTCGAACTTCAAGACGAGTTGGATAAGGATTGGACCGAACCTGTGGGAGTGGACAAAATTGTAAATAGTGATCACCCGCTTATAAATGAGATTATCAAACCAAACTCTCGTCCACGGAGAAGTAGAAGACAACAAATGATCGATGCATATACTTCTAATGACGAAAGTGGAACGCAAACTAGCGATTTAGATAATATCGAAGGCTTAAGTATTGAGGAGGTAAGGGCACTTACGGACTTGAGCTCGTTGAATGACTTCACAAAGGAAGAGTTATTACGAATGAAAATCCGTAAGATCCAAAATCTAGCTAACTTGAATCAGAAGCTGAAGAACAAGTTGGTAACGAGATTGATGATGGGTAACTACTACAAATATATTAACGAAAACCTAGCGGATGAGAACGTGACAACACTTCCGAGATTGAGGAAACAAACTTTGGTTCTAGAGGAGAATTCAAACGATGCAGATGATATGATTATTGAAGAGGATGAAGAAGAAGGAGTAAAAGAACTTATGATTCTTGATGAATCTGAAGACAACGATTCTGAAAGCGACGAGGTGATATTAAGCGAAACTGACTTACAACCCACCTATAGTGATGAGTTCAACACGATCTTGGGGTGCCAACATTACCAGAGGAATTGTAAAGTGGAATGCGCAACCTGTCTCAAATGGTATCCTTGCAGATTTTGTCATGATGCAGACGTGACAAGTCACAAATTGGTGAGAACAGAAGTGAAACATATCTTATGTATGAAATGTTTTACACCTCAGGAACCTGAACTGAATAACTGTGTAAACAGCGATTGTGAAGCTGAACTTGCCAACTATTTCTGTTCCAAATGTGTCTTGTATGATAACGACGCCACCAAAGATATCTACCATTGCGACAAGTGTGGGATCTGTCGTCTAGGGTTGGGAATAGGAAAGGATTATTTCCACTGTGACGAATGTAATATTTGTCTTTCGATTGACTTAAAGGAGCGTCACAAGTGTGTGAACAACACTACACATTGCAACTGTCCAATCTGTAGTGAATACTTGTTTACGTCAGTTCACAAGGTGGTGTTTATGAAATGCGGACACTCGATCCATCAACATTGTTATGACGAATTGATCAAACACCTGTACAAGTGTCCAATGTGTAAAAAGACAGTGGTGAATGCAGAAACGCAGTTTCGGATCTTGGACCAGGAAATCACCCAATCGCCCATGCCTGAACCTTATAATATGTGGCGATGCATCATTAGTTGTAATGACTGCAAAGGAAAGTCGAACGCACCGTATCATGTTTTGGGGTTGAAGTGCAAATACTGCAAGAGTTACAATACCAATCAGCTCAAGCTAATAAAGCCGGAGGAGGAGGACGACGAAGTGGAGCAGCAAGAAGAGGATGACGAAAATGGCGAGCGTAACTTTGATGCAAACCTAATGCGTCTTGTTGAAACTAATTTACAGAGGAATTTCCGTATTGATGGTGGCCATCCAGAAGAGGAATCCAGTGGATACGAAGATGACGAAGATGACGAAGAGTTAGATATATACGACGACCATAGCGAGGTAGAGAGTATGCTTGATATCCAGAGATTGACTGCCTTGATGGGCAGATCTGATCCCCAGAACCAGGGCCAATCCAACATTTCGTACATCACCTCGATTTTCCAAACCTTCATCAACAATGCTTCGCGTAAGCCAAGTTGATTTTATAGATTAATGAGATATGACGAGTATCATGGAGTATTAGCGAGTAGTTAGAGTAGTTATAGATTATTAGCGAGTAGTTAGAGATTATTAGCGAGTAGTTAGAGATTATTAGCGAGTAGTTAGCAGGTTTAACAGGTCAACAAATCTGGCTGCGAAAAGTATGGAATACTTTGCTGGGTTGCAGAAATGTAATTTGTGATCTTGCGGTTTGGATCAATTTGACTCGAGAATGATCTGGTTATAAATGAATCCAAGTACAATTTCTTGTCTTAGATATGGATGAGAGTAGGAGTAAAATTATGGATCACAAGATGTAATTCGTAAGATCAAAAGAACTTCAGAATCAGAAGAGCTTCAGAATCAAAAGAACTTCAGAATCAGAAGAGCTTCAGAATCAGAAGAGATTCAGAATCAGAAGAGTTTTCAGATCAGACTTTTAACTCCCGAGGCAGGATTAAAGCCAACAAAATCAAGTTATGGCTAGAAAGTTATGGTTAGTAATTTCATTCCCAGTAAACTATCTCTAATTCTATTATGTCATCCATTCACTAACTCTCGATTCTCTTCTTCTCTTCTCCAGATTTGACTGGCCCAGAACAATGTTCGCAATATTCTCAATAGTCATGCAACCATAAGAGGAGCCAACGCCCCACTGAGAATCTCAGCATGGTCACTAGAACTGTCATAGGTCACCCCGTGTCGTAGATCTCTCGTAAATCTCTTTAGTTCCACTAGTACATCTTAATACATTTTTGTCTTCTATGTATCGTTTGACAGATCAGACATTTGGTCAGATCAGACATTTGAAAAAACTGGGAACAATAACTTTATACTGGTAAACTCATTGTTCCGAAACTAATCTAAACCTACAGACATAGACGCAATATATGTAGCCAACGTGGTGGACAGATATCCCACCCCTCTAACTGGATAGAGCAATGTCTGGTACGAATGTCGGCGAAGATTCGCTTCGCACCTTGCTCGCTCAGGAACGAGTCGCACTTGCTGTTGGGAAATTATATATGAAAACAACTTCTTCCCTCCACCCAACAAATCAGTGGCCAACTACATTATTTTCCAACGGCGACATTGTCATATATAACCTTCTTCACATATACATAATCATTGCATCTACTCGTATTCGAAGTTTTGAGCGAATTCGTCAACTATGGCCATATAAAACTGAGATACTATGAATTCAATCAAAATCATTGTAAATTCTTTGGATACTATATATCCCAGTAAAGAAGACGTGGGGTATGGAGAGGGCGAGAGCGAAGGTATCGAACAAGAAGGAACCGAAAATGAAGTAGGTAATGCAAATGACTTGCAAGAGGACCGATATCCTGGAACTGTGGATGACATTGGGGAAAGACTGGATTCGGGAGACGGAATAGATATCGATCTGCCAGAGAAAGATACAGACATCGAAGCTCCGGCCCGCCAATCAGTGCTCTCGAGAACTTTTCTTTTCCTCCCCAATTATATAATAATCAAGCCATTAACTTTTATATGGCTCTTGATAACATATCCATTCACATATCCTTTCAAGCAATTAGCTTCTGCACCAGGAGGAGAGTTGGAAGATCCAAAAATCGAAGATGACAGAAAAGAAATCGACGAAAGGAAAGAAGACGACGACAGTGATGGTGAAAAAGACGTCCGACCACGTTCTAGAAACGTGATGTCTGATATCGATGAAAAGACAGAGTTACTAAAACAAGAAAATATCATGGCCAACTCCATAAAGTCTCCCACAGCATATTCGAAGTATATTATACCTCCTCCACAGCGACTTTATCCTCTCTCGCGGAACCCTCACAAGAAACGTCGTAAGAAGACATTAATACTAGATTTGGATGAAACCTTGATCCACTCACTCTCACGAGGATCTCCAAGATCATTCAACTCGTCATCAGCATCAGCACCTCGTATGATTGAAATCAAACTCAACAATGTCGCATCTTTATATTACGTACACAAGCGGCCCTACTGTGACTTTTTCTTGAAAGAAATCTCCAAATGGTTTGAATTACAGATCTTCACCGCAAGTGTCAAGGAATACGCTGACCCAATCATCGACTGGCTCGAAAACGATATCGTAGACTTCACTAACGATTCGGGGAAATCACATGTTCAACCACCTTCCAAGATTTTCACTAGACGTTATTATAGAACAGATTGTACTTATAGAGAAGGTGTGGGCTATATCAAGGATCTTTCAAAGTTTTTTCCAAAAGAAGAAGATTTGAAGCATGTTATAATTCTAGACAATTCCCCAATCAGTTACGCTCTTCATGAAGATAATGCCGTTATGATAGAAGGCTGGATCAACGATCAGAGCGATCGTGATTTGGTCAATCTTCTTCCAATGCTCCACAGTTTAAGTTTGTGTATTGATGTTCGGTTTATACTTGGACTTAGAAGTGGAGAGAAGGTGTTTGAACGATGATACGATTGATGACTTTATTTCACTGTGTGAAAGGAGGTGTTTGGAATTATAAGCACCGTGGATATCATAACAATTTATCAAGAGACCAAGAGAATCCTTAGAGCCTGTGTTTGACGTCTAGAATGATCCTGGATATGAGTTCATTTCGGTCCCAATGGAAACTGACCTTAATCACACACAGAGAGATCACACCTAGATCCACGCTAAGGGCTTCATGACCTTACCACCGAGAGGCTAGATCAATACCAACCTTCTGGCGTCTTGTGGATGCAATTTTAGAGTAAGCGAATCTTTATAGTTAATACATTATATACAAGAATACAGGAAAACGATTATATACAGGATTACTATTTTCGACCTTCAACAGTTTTAGCAGCTCTCAAACTCAATCATCTTACACAATCTACAGATATGGAACAACTAGTAGCAAACTTAGAGAGAGATCCGAGTGATTTAGACAGTACTAGAAAGTTGGGCGATTTATTTCGGGATTCGGCAGCTAGAGAAGATGCCCTTGTGAAGATACCTCGTTTAACGTCTATTTTTGTTGGTAATCTCAAGATCTACGAAGCTGGTAATGATCCAGAATTGATACTTGAGGATTTAAGAGTGGTAATCAACTTATTGGCTGACAATGATGCCAACAGATTATCTTTCATTGAAGAAAACGAGTTATGGTTAGTAATCAAAGAAATATTGACTAATAACAGGGTGCCTCCAACAGTCAAGAACAGAATTGGAACGTTATTCAATCAGTTCATATACAATAGTGAAGTGAAGGCACAACCACTTGAGAAATTATTCAATTTAAATATCATTTCCACTTACCTTACATGGTTAGAACAGATCCAGCTAACAGATACAGTTTTCGATTTGATCCCGCTCTTTGAGTTTGTGAGAGAAGTTATCAAAGGTAACTTGAATGAATTTCTTTCGAGGGCTGAAAACGTCGATCTTGGGGTTAGATATGTGGATGCTGGCTTGAAAGTGACCGAATATGTACTCCAACTAGAAGACGAGGATTTAGACGACATTGACGAGATTCTCCTCCTTATAACAGATGTTATATCTACTATGACATCATTTGAGACCATGCTGCCAATCAGTTCTATCAATGCAAATGAACGGGTGTTGAATATTTTGCCCCAAGTACCAGATGACCTTCCAAACAAGACTCATATCAAAAGGAAACTATTTGCGATAAGTGGAAATATATCATCAATGGGAGATTTCAAAAGCAAGCATGATTTAGAGGTATCTTTAGCCAAGTATATTGATGAGAGTACTGTGGATCCATATGTAATGGCAGCATCAGCTATAAATCTTGGTAATTTCATAATCAACTCGGAGACGGCAAAATACGTAGAAGACCTCATACAACGAAGCGTTGAAATAGAACAATTCTTCAATATCTTCTTCACCAAGTTCCAAATCAATGATGTTGTTCAAATCCAAGCCATCCATTTAATCAACAATTTACTCACATCCATCAACTCAAAATATGTTTTGGCAAACTATGATAGAATTTTGAATGTCTTCACAAAGGTTATTGTCGATAATGGAAAGTATTATGGGGAAGTACTCAACTTATACTTAAAATTTATCAAGAAGTTGATTAGGTGCCAGTTCATGAACAATAAAGATGATATCATGAACTATTACGAGTTGTGGGAGATCCTATTTGCTGGGTTGGAACAAAGTCTGATTGATTTGCATGAGATCAAATTACTCTTGTTGCAAGCATATATACAAAAGTTTCATGAAAGTTCTTTAGATGAACTGGCTCCAGAGAAAATAACGTTATTACGAGACTTGATTAATAGTACTGTGGGATTAACAAACACCATTAATTTGCCAGTTACATTGTTGTTTGAAAAGTTAAAAACCATAGGAATATTTACCCATACACTTAATAGCAACAAAATATCTCCACTGGCTGTGGTACAGTATGTCTATGACAATGACGAGGAGCTATTCAAATCACAGTTCCAAACTCCATTGTTTGAATTTCTTTTGCAATTAAAGGAACAATTACATACAGCAAGACAACAACCACAGTATGCTATGCTAGCAAATAATTCAAAATTCGTATGTGGCACCACGCTAACCTTTTTTGAACAATGGAAAGATGGTGACCAAATTATCGAAGTATGCAAAGAAATCAACAGAGAGAATTGATTATGTATTGTGAGCATTCTACAACAGAAATTTTAATGGGTCCCGAACATTTACTCGATATATCTTGAACAATAACTCATTATATCCTGAACTTTCAGTATACAAGATGAATCAAGTTCTGTAACTGTTTGATACAATACAAAGCACTTTGACTGCTCCATTATCGATCAAATATCTACTAGAAATATATGGCAATTCATGAGCCAGAGATAGAAAAGTCAGGTTTTTTGCAGCCATTTTGATTTCACTTTAGCTATTCACTTTAATGTTAGGTCAAACTACAACAATATCCAAAGATAACCCACAACTCGCTTTGAGTATGGTCTCATCACTGAGTATGGGGTTCACCCACTGATTCCTGCGGTAATGATGTCACTTAAAAATTTCTCACCAAAATACGTTCCGTGCATATTCCAAACAAGTGGGGAATAAATACAGAATAGGAGAATAAAGTAAGTACCACCAAGGTAGAACGTAAAAGGTGGTTGTATATATAGGGGTGATACGAGATAGGCTCAACCGGAGCGTTTACGGAGATCGGAACAGCTATCCATTTTAAGACACCGAACGGCAGTCCGCTCTATAACGCGAAATGCCGCGAAATGCCGTGTAATGCCACGCTCATCGAATTTTTCACTTATACACACTACAAAATTATTGCAACTTTAACGAACAACAGGATGAATATAAATACAAAGAAATCACACGTTAACTTGGTTGCAAATAACGGTTTATTTTTTAATTAATTACATATAATGACCGTTAGCACTATATTCAACAAGTTGGTCGACGAGTTGGCAGATCCTATCATCAGGACCATGGCCCTTTATGCCCAAGACCAAGACGAAAAAAAAGTTGATGTTTCCATTGGAGTTTACAAGTCCGAAACCGGTGGATCCTTCACTTTCCCATCGGTAGTACAAGCCAAAGAAGTTATTAGAGCCAACGACCCGGGCCACAACTACACAAATATGCAAGGGATTCCTGAATTCAGAGCTGGTGCCCAAAGAGTCGTATTTGGTGACGAAACTAATGGAAACATCGCATCGCTTCAAACTATCTCAGGAACTGGAGCTCTTCACATGGCCATTTTAGTCTTAAAGGCTGCCGGATACCAAAACTATTACGTGGGCACGCCAACGTGGTCAAACTACGTTCCTATGATCGAACATATCGACGGTAAGATCAACACTTACCGTTACTACAACGAAACCACCAAAGAAATCGATTTCGATGCCCTTGTGAATGCCCTTTCCACTGCTCCAGAATACTCGATTTTCTTATTACAAGCATGTTGTCACAACCCAACCGGAGCTGACTTGACCCAAGAACAATGGATTAAGGTTATTGACTTGATGAAACAAAGAAACTTGATCCCATTGCTCGACATGGCCTACCAGGGTTTCTCCTCCGGTAACAAGGACACCGACGCCTGGGCCGCTAGATATCTCTACAAACAAGACATCGACTTCTTAGTATGCCAATCTTTCGCAAAGAATTTGGGTTTGTACGGTGAAAGAGTCGGATGCTTGCACGTTGTAGTCAAGGACAAGGATTATATGCCAAATGCTGTGAGCACTTTGGTTGCACTTTTCAGACACGAGTGTTCGTTCGCTCCTGCATTTGGTGCACGTGTTGCATCCACCATTTTCCAAAACCCAGAGTTACACGCAGTGTGGGACAAGGACGTCGCTGACATAACCAACAGATTGAAGAGTGTTAGACAACAAGTTTACGACAGATTGGTAAAGTTAGGAACCCCAGGAAAATGGGACCACGTCATCAAGCAGACTGGTTTGTTCTGGTTCTCAGGATTGACCCCTGTTCAAAACCAAAGATTATTGGATGAATTCCATATCTACTCTACCGGAGTGGGAAGAGTCAACGTAGCTGGGTTAAACAATGGAAATATCGATTACGTATGTAAGGCCATAGATCATATAGTGAGATCCAGTTAATTTTATTGCATATTTAGGTCCTTTAAACAAGATGGTCCAAAATGGGTTTTCTGTTAGACATATTGAATTATTACAGACTATTAGATATTGTTAGCCAAGTAGAATGTCTCCACCCAAAGTCTCATAGCTTATTAACCACGAGTGCCAATAAGGAGTCTCTTGTTCTTCGTTGTGGGGCAAGTGTATTGTAAAAGTAGTGTAAAACCATTTTATTGGTATACAAACGACCAAATATTGAATTTTGCACCCAAAACATATAGTCGGAATGGCGCTACCACAAAGAATTTAAGAAGTTTATGAATAATTATTTTTCACTTCGTATATGATGAAGTACTGAAAGAGTTATAAAAGAGTTTACTAAAAGGGCTGACTGATCGCTCCATAAACTTCAATTACTGAACTATCTTCCTGATTACTCCGTTAATATTTCTGCATCGTTCTGGTCGTCGATCTTCGAGACGAGTATTTACCAGCCTTGCGATCTTCAATGTTACTGAGTCCAGTATGAGGATCATACTGCATAAATTCAGAATTTACCTCATAGCTCATATTTTAGCAAATCCCATAAGGCAAATTCCATCGCATAGCTTGACAGGGCAATCTTTATTGCCTTCAAACGTGACTTGAAAACAAAAGTCTTGTATGTAAATCTTGTGAGTTGGTGGCATATAATAAAATGGGGGATATATGAGGCTGCTCTAATGCCAGCTTAGTTGGTAGAGGCGAAAAATGGTTAATATTACACTAGCTGAATCTACTACCGTAAATATACTGCATATAGTATATATAATTTGATAATTTGCATCGTTAATGCTGAGTATTAACGTCTCTTTAACAATTCAAGTTAGATATTAAGAGCAGGGAAATATTCAATAAGTCACTAAATATCATTAATACTCTCTGAAACCACTAAATCTTCCCTAAATCTACATAAATTCTCATTTAAACCTTCCTTGAGTTCTGATCTCTGATATTCTTACACCTTCGTGGAGTTTTATTAGCTCGTTATTCTACGTATCGTCTATTGAGATTATATAGCATGTTTCCATACATTACATGTAAATGATTGAAATAGTAATGAAGAAAACCCTCTATTTATGAAGAAATGCCAAATTTGAAACAGGCTCGTCGTAGATCTATCCAGGGCTGGGTTGACGAGTATGATGTAATGAAGAAATGAATGTAGTATGGTAATGCCACCTGAAGACGAATCAAATACTGAATTGTAGTAATGATATGTTATGCTATGTGATGATATGATGCATGATATGATGGATGATTTGATGGAAGATTTGATGGAAGATTTGATGGAAGATATGATGGATGATATGATTGATGATTTGTGTGATGACGTGGTTTGATGATGATTGAAGCCACTGAATATTTCAAAATACTAGTGATCATGAAAGGTATTTGCTGAAACCTCATAGTCTCAGGGCTTTATTGAATCCTTTCAAGTGCTCGCCAGTTTGAGAAGGTGTCCTTCTTGTCGAAAAGTTGAAGGATCCAGTTGTTATGTAGTTTCATCTGGCTGGGAAATTTATAGTTCCCAGTTTTTGTCTCGGTTCTCAGTGTATTATACTTGGGAAGGACCTAAATATTACAAGTCTAACTTGTACGTGATTGTTTGGGAGTTTGTTGTCCCTTTTCTCTGATTCTTTCAAACTGTATTCCGTGGATTTTCTTGAGATGTGCCTTAAGATTATCCTTTCTATTGAAACGTTTACCACAATCAGGTTGGTCACATTCAAACGGCTTTTCCGAAGAGTGACTCTTCATGTGTCTCTTGACGTGTTCGGGTCTTTGGAATCGCGAATCACAGATAGGACATGCATGCTTCTTTTTGGGATCAATGAGATCTTCGTCCGTAGGTCCTTTGATTTTTTTATCAGCCTTTGCACTTTCGATTTTAGCAACAGATTCGAACTTGGCTTTCATGGGCATATTGTTGCCATGGTTTACCTGAGCCTTGTAGAAATCGATCTGTTGCTTTTGAAGCATTTGCTGTTGGAGCTGTAAAGATTGCTGCAGTTGCATTTTCTGTTGTTGAAGATGTTGAAGTGACATCTGTTGTGTTGCTTGAAGTGAGTTTGGAAACGTTGCCATTGGAGGTAACAAACCTGCTGGATCAAGAGCCGCATCATGTTGTACCATGTTGGAAGATGCTGGAGAGTTTGCCAGTGTTGCGGCCCTGCGTCTTGTGTGTTGAATATTTTGGAAACCTTGGTTCAAGGTTGGCGGTGCTGACAACGAAGAATCCATTGGAGATGTGGCGATAGATGCAAGATCAATCGATGCAGGGTAGGATTTTGTGAAGGACGAACTAGAGGCAGACTGGCTTAAATTCTTGGTCAAGTTTCGGTTGAAACGGTTCTGAGATATTGGCAAAGACGAATTTCCGTTGGTTTGTTCAGTAACAAACTGCAACAGCAACAAGTCTATTCCTTTACCTCTATATGTACCGGAAGACATTGAAATTTGTGCATTGTCATCAACTCCAGAGGTGGGAACTGAGTTTGTCATTGTTATATTGTTGTTGTAAACGGTCTGTGGGGAGTAGAATGCACCAGGAGTCGAAGATGACGACAAAATATTAATTGAATCTTCTTCTGTGCGTCTCAAATCACCTACAAGATATGATTCATCGTGAGGTTTTAAACTTTGAGATTGCTTGTTGCGTAACATTGGATTTGATGTTGAATGGGCAAGGGAGATACTTGAATACGACTTTGCCTTCTTCAACTGTTTAAATGCATCATCATCCTGTTCTTCAAAATGAATGGATTCAAGAGTATCGTTACGTTTCAAGAGCGGAGTGCCAAATGTATTGTTTTTAGAGGCACTACTCCCATTTGAAGATGTCCAATGAAGATCAGAATTATAACCAGGATGCAACAGTCTAGAAGCTGAGCCTGGCGTAGGAAGCGGAGTTCCAATATCATCTATGTCTCCAGATATGTTGTCAACACGAGGCGAGACAAACGAGTTGGGGGTGAAGAACGGATTTTGATTATACAAATTTTGAAAAGATGTTGATTTTGGAGGAACCAATGTGTTGGAGGATGTCATGGAGAGAGTCGATTTTGATCTGCTGTGGCCCTTTCCTTTTGAATGCGGGGTCTTTGTAACTTTTGGAACGCTAGCCCGATTGACAGGAGAAAGCGCTGTGGCTGTAGTTGGAGCACGTAAAGGAGTATTATACAAGTTAGTATTGGTGGCGGAAGATACCGACAAAGATTTCTTACGGCCGACTCTTCTTGGAGTTGCCATTGGTTGATTTTGAAAGATTTTTGAGTGATGCATAGACGATGGTGAATCCGATAGCGATTGGTTCAGAACAGATGAAGATAACTGCGGGATTGAATCCATAGAGTACACAGTATTACTGGAAAAGGAATGGTTGAGATTATTGTAGTCAATAATTGCTGAGTTGAATGTAGTTGGAGGATCTTGATTTATCGACATCATTGAAGATGTTGAGAGGTTTGACCGATGTGAAATTCTCAGCGATGGAAAAGAAGCAAGATGGGAACCATAGATGTCATCATCCAATGACATGTTTTTGGAATGGTTGAAATTATACTTGGAAGAGCTGCTGGTTAATTCGAGATTTGAAATGGTGAGGTCTTTGGTGAAGTCGGAGATTGTTGCGTCGTCGACAATTGTGATTTGACTCGAGTTTGGCGGGTGGTAGTAGTTTATAAAGTCGAATTCCGATGAAGCCTGTACTTGAGCTAAGTTTGGCGTTGTTCCATCACTTTCTCTAACAAGGTCTCCACCACTTTCTCTAGACATTCCGAAGTGTTCTCTTGAATTCGCTGAAATGGGAACCATTTCATCATCGCTCATACTATCCACTAGCTCGTTAGAGGGGTCATTTACATACATTGTTCCGTCGTCAATCTCTTCTTCTTGTATTCCTTCGTCGATCTGGTTTCCTTTGCCATTTTCTCGACTTCGCCCATTTTCATTTGCTCGACCATAGTCAATTTCAAAGGGTTGTGATAGTTGAGTTGGTGAACTCATCAAGAATTTGTCCATGATGAGGTCTGTAGGAAGAAATCGTATTTAGTCACCAGTTCCACTTAATCTATCCACTTTTGGTCTACGATTCGGACCTCTGAAGATAAAAAAATATCAAAAAATATTTTTTGTTGATAGCAACTCCTAATATTTTCCAAAACTGAAGTCTCCTAGTAATTCACTCCTTGTTAAGGCCTCTCTAATCGCTATTACCAAGTTGCCCTAGTTATATTCTAGCTATGAAAATCGTTCGAGGATTTGTTTACAGAAAAATTGAAATTTTGAAAATTGATTCTCACAGATTTGGAAAATAGTTAACTATTGCGGCACAGATTTATGGAACTTCGCGTGTAAGGGCGTACACGGACGTGTCTGTATTTGAGGGTATTAGTTGTAGACCCCGCCGAGGACGTATGTAATCTAGACCGATAGAAGAACGTATAAAATGTGCCGGTTTCTAGCAGAAGGTGTGTACGAATTGGGAGACACTTTTTTATTGGTCTCTTTTCTTTTCCTGCCGTGAAATTTGGCTGGAACGCCGATTTAGTTACGGTGTTTGTCGATCTGAAAGTTGATGGGAATTGAATTCTCTCAAGGCAAAGAGGGACTTCTACTTCTCGGACTACGAAGCAAGCAGTACCAACTTTGCAACTAATTAACTTCCCTATGGTTAAATTGGGATCTTCAGAGTTAGAAGTTCGGCCTACGTGGATTTAACGTCCGGAGGAGAAATCAGAAAACCGGACGAGAAACAAGAAAATTACGATATGGTTCCGCAATCAAAAAAATAATCTAGACACAAGTAATATATTAGTGGTGGGGTAGTAGTTAATGACAAAATCTCGGGAAAATAACATAATTATTAGGGGTTCTTAGTAGTTTTCCAATTAGTGGAAATAACCTGCTTCCAGCGGCTTTAAGGCGCGGACTTAAAACTACGTAGCTTCAATTACGATGCCAAATATTTAACACTTTGCCAAACAAGCGATTGTGTAGTCGAAGAAATTTATAACGTATATGTCCATATTACCTCATCTAGCTTGCTATTACTGCTCCTCTTTTCTCTAGTGAATTGTTTCGCTTAAAATCACCTCTATTTCTTCTAAGTTTCAATTTGGTTTTGAGCTTTCGTGTGCCGCAATTTTTGAAACCCAAGTTGGATAAAATTTCGCAACCATTCCAGGAGAAGTGATTTGAACGAAGCACTGCAATGGAGATACGATATTTCTGACCAATTACTATTCTGAAGTAGTTGAGATCCACGTGAATATAGAGTAGTAGATTTTCACGTGAATACTATATCCTTAAATTGATAAGAATAGTTCACACCTCTACTATTTAACTCCAAATTACTCAGAACGATCCTCACGTGAAACCATACCAAACCACCCAACTTAAACATCCCTTATTAGATTTAAAAATAGACCGGACCAAACACACCATACCGAAATCAGTATATGCAAATATGTTACACCGGTAACAAACCCTAAGATCGATTTCGATACAGTTCGCTTGTAGTATATATAGGAATAGTATTAATGATACTACAATAATTCGGTTGAGAAAAAGAAGAGAGGAGTCTTAAATTACATGCTTATTATAGGCTGAGCACAAACTCAATTAGCTAATTCGGGGACAGAAGTCCAACTCAAGGTCCACTCAATGTCCGCACTGACGTGGGGGCCTCGTTCATATGACAAACTCTTCAAAATTTGCCATACCATATTTTCTAGTTTAATGTCGCACCTCTTGTAGTTGAAGAGGTCCTGGTTCCCAACTCAATCTACGACATAAGTCTCAGTTTTATTAATCTAATGAAACCCTAGCAGGGTGAAAAGATCTTAAAGGAACTTAGCGAAGCGAAGTTGCTTGTGTGTGATCTATGTCAGACCTAGAAGCGTGCAATAAGACAATAATATGGACCTCGTGCTGATAACGCAACTCTTTGTACAGCGATTGCAAAATGTTTCTACTCTATTTATGAACATTACTGTGCCTTGTAACTAAAGGGTTCATAATATGACTCTGGATGCAAAAAATCACGTTTCATTCAAACTAAAGGAAATACGGAACTACGAATGTGCAAGAAAAAACCTTGCACACTTCGAATACATAAAGTACACTATACCAACGTCTGCAAAGGTGCTAATCAAGTCATTCTTTTTCTTCCAGCAATTATTTAAGTTTGATCAGAATCTTTAACGCAATTCGTCTTGAAACCTGTGCTTGAGCCTCTCTAAGGAACGACTTAGTGATGTAAGAAGTCACTTAATAATTTTTAATTGAGTATTGCACCAAACAAAAAGGAGCTACCAACAAAATAATCCTTAGGGTGTCTCTATTGCTGTATCAATTCATCATTAATACGACTTTGTTAGATATCAAGAATCATATTCTTCAGACATTATATTTATCACAGGAACGACATTCGGATATAAGAGGTGCGTCTTCGGCTGGAAATAACTTCTACACCTTTAACAATTACTTAATAAATATCTATTTCGCTTGGAATATATATATACTGAAAATTTACACAAGTAATTCATAACTGTATTGGTAACTATGTGCAATGTACAGAGTCGTCCTAAACAGTCTCATATCTCAAATGAATTGTTTATGGGTTTTGTTTGACGAATTCAACACCCTTCTTGATGTTACCGATCAAAGTGTCCTTGGCCTTCTTGACCAAGTCTTCTTCGTGGTTGGATAATTCACCTAATGGGTGAATGATCTTGACACCTTCAACACCTAAGGTGACCTTGGAGGAGAAGAATTCAACACCTTCGCTCTTGAACAATGGAGAGTCAACGAAAGTTGGTTCAATAACATCTTGTTCACCGGCCAAACCGTTTAAGACACTACCAGCGAATCTGGCACCGGCTTGAGCCATGGATAAAGTGGCAGAACCAGCACCGTCCTTGGCTTGGACAACTTCGTCACCACCGAATTGGATTCTGTGGATCAAAGCATCTCTAGTTTCAGTGTCTAAAGATTTGTGGTTAGTTTGGGATAACAATGGAACAATGGTGATACCAGAGTGACCACCGACAACAGTGACCTTCTCGTTAACTGGGTTGGTACCTGCAATTTCAGAAACAAATCTGGAGGCTCTCAAGACATCCAAAGTGGTAACACCAAACAATTTCTTTGGGTTGTAGACGTTCTTTGATTTGAAAACTTCAGCAACAATTGGAACAGTGGAGTTGACTGGGTTAGCAATAATACAAACAGCGGCGTTTGGAGCGTATTGAGCGGTAGCCTTGGCCAAGTCTCTGACAATTGAGGCGTTGGTGTTGAACAAATCGTCTCTAGTCATACCTGGCTTACGTGGAACACCAGCTGGGATAACAACAACATCGGAACCAGTCAAGGCTTGTTCCAATTCGTCTGGGTTGTAACCCTTGACAACAGAGTTGGTTGGGACGTGAGAAACATCAGCGGCAACACCTGGAGCACCTCTTAAATCATAAAGGGCCAAGTCGGTAACCTTATGGTTCAATTTCAATAATAAGGACAATGGTTGACCAATACCACCATTGGCACCTAAAACAGCAACCTTATAAGCAGAAGCAGAAGTGGATGAAAAAGATCTAACAGCAATTTTAGATAACATTTTTGTATAAAGTTAAAAGAAGATGTTGGAGTTAAGAGTGGTACTTGTATTAAAATTTGAAAATTTCGTCGTTCTCCAGGTTTCCCGTCCTTCCGAAATTTGGGCCAATCGGCGACAAGGATTTGAACCGGTGTGTGAGAACCAATCAATAGAGCCACCGGCCACCTGGTAGAATACAGTAGTTGGCATGGTGTAACTATGTAGTACGTTGGATCTTATAGGATTTTATAGTGCTTACAGTCTACTAGAGTCTACTAGAGCCTGACCGGTATAGCTTTAGATACTATCAATCTCTACCACAATGGAAAATCCCCTTTCTTCGGAGTTTACCATAATCGATATCGGATCACTTTTCAATTAAATTATAAAATTGCATCATCCTAATACAGAGGATATATCCGCACCCGAACTAACTCTCAAACTCTTCTCTTCAGGTACTTCGATACGTTTATGACGATTGTCCACTGATATTCTTACAATATGTCAAATGTCGTATAATTGTCGTTTTTTCTGGGGTTCGGCGTTCTCCATTCCACAAAATGGCGAATTTCTATAGGGATGTGGAGGAACCGGAACATTTTAAATGATCCACGGACTATTGCGGTATTAAATGCATATAACGAGATATTCTGGGGAATAAAATGGCTCATCCTAACGCATAGTGGATATCGGATTGCTCACACCTAATCCCGGTAATAAATATACTTATTATTGGACAATATCTCGTGCTACTGATTTGCTGGTACATATTTTAATTAAAACGTATTTCTTTTAATCGTAGAGTGTCTCCACCATGGGTCCGGATATTCTTGGAGAGTATACGAATATTATTAGTTACTAGTAATTGTAACTATTTCGGAACTATTATCTCTGGCCACGGAGTACAATGAAACTCCAAATAGTATTTGTTCTTTTTGAGTAGAATTTAAGATTTTACTTACTTTCTGAAGCCAAATAATGATCCTAAATATTAACTGAATATCATTTAAAACTGTGATAGTTTAAAAGGAAAGTTGTATATTGACGTCAATTAACGAAGATGGACCACCAATTCTGAAGCCAAATAGTGTAGAATATTTCATACAATTCCATTATTTTGAAACTCCGAAATCGTATGAGCTGTGATTAGTAAGTATTCTAATAGTTTAATTCACAAACACAATAGCTATATAGATAATTCAGCCATCATACTTAGTCGAAATCACAAATTTTACTGTTAAATTCTACAATAACTTCGAAAAATGGGAGCATCTTCCACTTGTTGTATGAAATTTCAAACTATCACATTTATTTCTCTGGAAAGACACTAGAACAGAGTATTGAGCTCCCAGAATAACCGATAATCCATTGATCTTGATACTTTACCATCAAACCCGTGTTCTGTTTTATAATATTTTAGTCACCTATTTCATTTAGCACTTTGTAATACTTCATCAACACTATTCATGAACGCTGGATCTTTTTGTTCAAGCTAATTGACTTATTTTTGTTTGCTATGGAGTTCAGTAGAAAGATAAACTCGAAACAGGTCTGTAAATGCGAGAAGAAAGAACATCGGGTACAATAGTTTCCCAACATCGTTGTCTGATACTTCAGGCACTTCGAGTCCGTAGAAACTGACAAGATGTGTGAGGTTTTCCACGATCCCACCATTTTTTTTAGGGTGCTAAGAGCCAACGAAGCATTCCATGGTTCGCAAAAAAAAGCAGGTTCGAGGGAAGAAGTGTTAAAATATAGAATGTTGTGGTTTAAAGAATTTCAACTCATGCATCGGAATTGATAGAGCCTCTCATTTAGGTATATAATTAAAACTTTTGCTTTATAAAGGAAATAATTACCAAATTAGAGTAAAACAAGAGAGGTAACTATAAGAACCCATAAAATACTTACAGTACACGAGAAGTCAACAGATGGAGTGTTCTATTTGTCAAAGGTAATACATGTGAACTAAGATCTAACAAACTACATTAACTGAATTCATAGCAACAATAAATTCTATTTCTTCAAGAGGTAACGGCAAGTTGAATATTGGTATAGACTTCATTGAGATGTCCTTGATATTAATCCTCGGAATCAAAGATCTCTATAAAGGTCTTAATACCAAAAGGATTCAAATTACTTGCCTCAGTAGTAATTTTCAAGCCTGGGTATATAATGACAGTAGCAAATTATGATATTTAGTCTGGTAAATGTTTTTCAAGTGGCTGCAAATTATAACCCGTGACTGAAAATGGCTGCAAAATCAGAATAATTATCTGCACGCACCAAAATAAAAATTGAACATTATAACTTCATTTTCTAATAGAGTCCCTCATATCAAAGTATGATGGTATCAAGCCAAAAACCTGTAACATTATGACTCTAAGTTGTCAGAATAAGAACCAATTATGAAAGAACGTTATAATAAAAGGAGAGTACGTTAATGAAGCGCTGATTTCAAGAAGTGTGTGAGATCTCTCATTTCTCTGCGGACAACTCTAACTTCCCGTCTTCCAGCTCCTTCTTAGAACCTTCATCTATACCAATATATTCTAGTAGTTCATGTACAGACCCATAATTATATGGAATTTCTCTATATTCCCTCGAAATCATCCATTCGGGATATAAGATCTTTCCCTACTTCTTCTCTGCCAAATTTAGCTTCCTCCTATCATACTTTCAGTTCATTCAAGGGAATATTTCACAAACCAATTTCTTATTTGGCGACATTGATTCTTATGTGTATGTATATCCCATCACACACATTATGCGTTCATTTAAATTGTCCCCGCCATTTTAGAATTCATTGAGCCTCCTCCGATATCCATGGGTTGAGACTCCTGTAGAGGAACTTCACCCCGATATCCTCTTTCATTAAACTCTAATAGATAAGCCTTAAGACCTACTATTGCACAAACATATCAGTAAGCTTTGTTACCTTTGTATTTAATAGCTTATGTAGATGTACACCAATTGTAGATATGTGTTATTGCTTTGTTCGCTAGAGTCGCTCTTGATGAACTGATTACTTTTCTTGACTTCGTAGATGAAATGCAGAGTAGTGAGATAGGTGTGATTGCTAACATGAAATTGGGCCAGTTAGTTCGTCTTAAAATGAAGCATTCAAATATGTTGAGCCTTTGGGTATTTCAAGCTTGTGATATTCTTGTTTCTCAGTATCAGTTTATTCTTTGGCCCCTGCTGCCTCTCGAGTGTCCAGGTCTCATGGGTGTTAGTAGGACATTCGAACTCTTCTGACACACAATCTGTATAATCCGTTGATCTAGAGGAATTGACTAGAAAAGCGATATGAAACTGTGTGTTTAGTCGTTCCGAGATGCCCCAACGCCATCTTTATAAACTGTGTGCTTCACCTTTTTCCGGAAAGTTCACTGGGTGTCTAATTCCAAAGTAACTTAGTGGTTTTAGTTAAGACGCAGACGTAGGCTTGAAAGTACCATCATTATTTTTTCCAAACTCCTTGTTGTATTGTTATATGCTTCCATTCTAAAAATGTGACACCCACGTCTTTCGAATTTGGGGGTAGTGAGGAACGGAAAGCACTGCTATAAGTACGGCTCGATCATTCAGACAAGACAAGCTTACTGGAAATTTTCACATGAAACTTTTAGAGAGTGTCATGCTTGGTTAACTTCTGAAAGTGGCCCAGGATGCTTACAATGATCCATTAAATAAGGTTATTTTTAGCCTTTTATCAGTTTCAAGTGTACCCAGTTATCAGGTGAACCCAGGTTGACAGTGGCTTAATTATAGACGAAATTTATAGAGATATTCTAAATTAATAAAAAACAACTCCGCTAGTACTGGCCAGCCCTTACTTAGCCCATCACTGCTTGATTAAAAATGGTTATCGATATCTTCTCTCAACATTGACCAGAACTCTTATCAGACAAAAAGTTAAAGCCCGAAATTTACAACCCTAAACGTGTCTCAATTGACATATCAGGATATTCCAGGAAAGCAAGGAGAGGAAGTGATACAAAGTGATAGAAAGTGCAATAGGTGTAAAAATACGGGGCAAGAATTAACGTTTGGATAATGATAAGAACACAATTGGGGACTAAGTAGCATGTTTTTTGGAAATACCTACAATTTTTCAGCTAAGTACAGGATTAGAGCCGAAGAGTGGTTAGAGGGCCAGCCAAAGTTTGAAACTTTACTCATATCGATCATCACTTCCTCCTCTGATCGGGCTAGAAGAAATTGTCCAATTCATTCAGTAGTTACAAATTGAACTAAACTTTGTTAGTTTCTCAAATAAAAGTCTAGGCAGGTTAGATACGAATCATTTTATTGAATAGTAACTGCATTTTAGGAGCTAGTCATTTACGACAACTAATTATCAAGACTTTACTGATTAGTAGAACAATCAGTCAACCAAATGTCTAACTCTGGACCGCGACATTTTTTGATACGAAATCAAAACAATGTAAACATAACTTTACCACAACACTCATCACCACCATGAATCCCAAACAGATAGCAACAAAAAACTCCATGGATATACCCCATGTGACTACCGTTGAGCTTCCACTAAATGTGAAAAACACGGATGCCGCAATCTTAATGCTCGGTGGTAAACAAACCATCGCAGCAGTGATCAATTCATCTATAAAATCGGGGAGTCAAACAGCGGCTGAGAACACAATGGAACTAAAACTACGCAAAGATCCTTTCCATCATCCCATACAATCATCATTTAATAGCAGCGAAAAGGTGTTGTTGAAAATTTCGATTCCAAAAAAGAGTCTTCCGGCCGATTATTACTCCAACCCAAAGAAGTATCCCGTTCAACATCTCATAAAACTCAACGAAGCCAATTCAGATACTCCTAATTATAAATTGCACGCGGTGGCGATTGTGGATAAAACGTATTCGTTCAAATCTATTGCCGATTTTCAGATCACAACCAAAAACAATTCCATGGTACAAGAATTTAACCAAGCCATTCCAGAGACGAATAATTTCAAAACGATTCAAAAGTACTTTGCACAGAACCAGAACTTCAACGGCATTTCAGACTATAAAGATACAGATAAGTACTATAACAACTTCGATCATCAGTTGCCTCCACCTCCAATACTCAGTCCTATAAAATATCCGTTTGACTTCAAATACCAGAAAAATCCATTCACAACTGCTATAAAAGATGTTGAAAGCGGAGAGATCAAGGTTGTGTCAACGAAAAACACTTTGAAATTGTATACTAAAATGATCGACTACAATACAAACGACATCCCAACCACGCCTGCACCAGAACTTGTTGAAAACTTGAAAACCCTTGAATCAAAACCTTTACCAGTAAATGTCCCCGAATTTTACTTGCAGAAATGTATAGAGTGGTTACGTCAAATCTTTGACATCAAGCCTATTTGGCTAAGAAAGCAGTTGGAAGATATTGTTCCTCCTGATTTGAAGAAGTTCATAAAACAAGCACTTCCGTATGTTTCGTACATATATAAAAGTGGACCATGGAGATTTTGCAATGTCAAGTTCAGCATAAACCCAAAAAGTGATAGTTCGTTTTGGATCTATCAAAGTGAATATTTCAGGATTCCAGGACTTAAATTTGTTCTAGCCAAAGACAGTTCCAACAGAGTGGTTCCCAATACTTTGAACCAACAAAAAGAAATCACAGTCTCTGAATATTTATTTTTCAACGGAATAACTTTACCATCGACAGTGACGTATCAAATTGGTGATATTTTGGATTTAGATATCACTACTATACTCAAAGACCACCGGTCGAAAATGGGAAGTGATTTTCTTCGTGAAATTCCTGACTTTCAAGATGGATGGATAAACAGACAGACCATGGAGGTGATACGACGCATTATCAGATACAAGCTCAACCGTATAGTTAAGGAGGAATCTATTGACCAAAACAAAATCATCAAGATTTTGGATACAACGTACGTTGAAACGGACGAAATCGACGAGAAATCAGAAATGGCGGATGCAAAGGACTATGACGAATCTAGATACGAAGATGCGAGAGACGATGAGGCTGACGATGAATTCAGAGCTGATGAAGAAATCGATATCGAAGTCAAGGAAGAAGAAGATATACTTGAAGATTCTGTAGAAAATGAAGGAAACTTGTTGAAAAAGCTCGACCAATTAAACAACGATACTTCCAGCAAACTTAGTCAATTAATTGGTTTCATAAAACAAGATTCAATAGAGGAATAAAGAATTGTTTTGCACGATAATTAGATTCAATAGCTAGAGGATTAGTGTTTCAAGGTATTGACTGTCTAGTCACATATAAAATCGATGATCAAGGTCAAAAATTATGTGTACCATACTATGAAATGTCATTATTTCAAATCCGTAGCTAAATCATGAATTCATCAACTCTCCAAGTCACATAAGCAACGAGTAGTACATACTGATCGTTAATAGTGGTCAACCTACTACTTTCTAGACTCCATGAGGTATCCACTGGTATAAGTAATAGTGGTTTGAACAATGTATGACAAAATAAGTGATATTAGACCTAGAGTTAATCAATATTCAGACCCCTTAGATATTTATTTAACATAGAATCACCGAGATAAAACACCCAGAGTCTCCCAGAAGATCCTGATATGGATTTCTTCCAGCAAGAACAATCAACTCTTTCTCCACTTCGTCTTGCAATCTGTAATTGTTACTTTCTGTATGTAATTAGTACTTCTAATCTATTTTTATTCTTTCTGTCCCTTATATCTTTGACTTCTTGCAGCCACGCAATCGTCACTATATACAGTACCAAAATACCAGTTGAATTTTTCAAACAAACACGTTAACCATAACATTCACGTATCAACAAAAATGACTAAAGCAACCGAAGCATTCTTAACCTTATTTTCCTTGTCAGCATTGTACTTTGGATTGTACTCCGGCGTGATTCCAACCAGTCAGAAGATCCACGACGATATCTTGCCGTACTTACCATTCTGGAGTTTGGTGACGTTTGGTGCCTATGCCTTGGGTACGTTAGGATGGGGTGTATATACCTTCAAGGACAAGGAAGACAAGTACAATGAATTGAGGGGACAAATCAAGGAAGCCCAAGAGTTTTATAAAGCAAAGGGTATCAGTTTGGATTAAAGAAACGACGGCGTGGAGAGAGGAAGTAGTGAGACTTGAGAATTAGGTCGAGGTAGTGAGAAGATGGGGTAGAGAAATGACTAGAAGTGTGTTTGTCTATGAGAGACTGGCTCACTAAAACCTGACTTACGAATGGAAGGCCCACAAAATGTAACTGATTTCGGGTGAATACCTCAAATCGGATCCATTTCATTCATGACTGTGTACATTAAGATCACCATATAAGTCAATTGCTCTGTGACTCACTACTCTCACTAATCTAAACCACAGACGTTTGACCTCCAGTGATCCATCAAGTTCTTACATTATATTATATTGTTCGTGACAGAATATTCATCAGCCTTTGATACAAAATATATCAAATAAACATTCAATTGAAAGCATGTAGGAGTGGGAAGTAGTAAAGTTTCATGGGTTATGTAATGGAGGTAGAGAAGAAAGGCGTATGAGAAGCGAGGAAATGTGAGCTCTTCACTGTTTGAACAAGTTGGTTCTATATTCTGAAGACTGGCTAACGAGAAAGTCACTAATGAGAGAAAGTCACTAATGAGAGAAAGTCACTAATGAGAGAAAGTCACTAATGAGAGAAAGTCACTAATGAGAGAAAGTCACTAATGAGAGAAAGTCACTAATGAGAGAAAGTCACTAATGATGAAGTCACTGATTAAAGAAAGAACTCTATTTTCTCGCTAATCTAACCTAGAAATCATCTACGACTGTTCACTACAAGAGTTTATGATATGTTTATCCATAATTCATTGCATACACTGGTTCAACCAGGTGTATATGTAAATGTACAAATCACTAGAAATCCACTAGAAATATCACTAGAAATATCACTAGAAATATCACTAGAAATCCTCTTGAAATATTCCTGTAATTTTGTAATGCTAATGTAGTTCAATCTATTGATACATGATACTAGAAACGGTAGTGACTAGTATAATTTACCGTCTTGTAATTGATGCAGAGATGGCAAGTTGACACCTTTCAGAGCAGAAACTGAGAGAATGTAGAGCTGGATAGAGTCTGTGAAAGTGACGAAACTGAGAGAATGTAGAGCTGGATAGAGTCTGTGAAAGTGACGAAACTGAGAAAATGTAGAGCAGAATAGAATCTGTCAAGTGACAAAGTTGTGAATAATATGAAGATTCAAAATCTGTAAGCAACTGCTCAATTATCACCAACATCTTCATAATTTGAAGAGAGGAAAATGGCGAATAAATCAAATAAAATGCCCTAACAATACCCAGAATCCTAGAGACTCGAAATCATGGATTCCTAGAAGTTCAGAATTTTCCTAGTGTCTTAGAAACCCACAAATATCCATCTTTTCAACAATATTTAATTGCTTTCATCATGTTCTAATATATTAGTTGAGAAGATATTCTCATATATTTCATCAAGAAAAGGGTCAGTAGAACGGGTTATTGTCGTATCGTTTCTATAGGTTCTCGTTGTATAATTGGTCTGTTTTTCTCATATTTTTCATAGGCACTTCTAAACTCAATTCTCTATTATCCTCTTATGGCTCCAGCCTCACGACTCGCCGCTGCTTTCTTTGCTTTCATTTTCTTCTCCATCTCAGCAAACACTCTTATGGCTACAGGTACGTTTCCCCAACTCTCCTCCTCTTCCAGCATTTTACCCTCCTTGATTCCTCCCTTCTCTCTCCTCTCTACCAATGATAACGGCAAGTTATCTTTCTTCAATCTCAGGACAGGAGGATAAAAACCCTCGGGCCATCTTCCACCCTTCTTGGCCAACATATCAGCCGCCTTTTTCCTCTGAAGATTCCACTCCTTGACATCATCGTTGTATAATTCCCACACACAATTTATACATCCACTCATGCAACAATTGTCTGGTTCCAAGGGTTTTTCAGGCACAATGACTCCGGCGATATTACGGGGCTCGCCTCTATCCACTCTGCTCGAAGATCTGGGAGCTTCTCCCTTGATTCTTCCTCCAAACACTTTTGCAATCCTTTCCTCGGGAGTGAGCGATTCGTCCAAGGCATAGTTGCCGGTATATGTAGTTTTTGTCATTTTTTTCAAGTCACGAAGATCTCTGTCTGACATCAAGCTCGCTTCTATGGGATGTGTAGGGTTTCGTGGAGTATTTACCACTAGGTCGTAAAAATCGAAGGAGGATCCAACTGGGGGTCCCTGCGAGAACCTCCGAAGATAAATACTCCGAAGAAAAGTACTCCTGTTGATCATACTGTTCAGTCTTGAGGGAGAGTTCGCTTACTTAGAGTCCAGATATACTGAGAATACCGACAATGTCTCTTTAATGCTGGTGTTATAGAGCCAGAGTTTGTCCACCAATAAAGTCGAAGCAACTTTTTGATGACATTTGTGCGACCAACGGCTGCGAATTCTGTTAGATAAATATAGTACTTACAAAAGAGGCTCCAATAAATATAGAGGCGTCACTAAATATACAGAGGGTCCACCAATATACAGATGATTCACCAAATATATAGAGGATTCACCGACTACACAGAGTTATATATCCATAACAAATGAATTTTAACTATCCCAGTTTTCTTAGGAGTTCTATTATTCATCAACGTTGCTCTACAGCTCTATATCTGATGAAATGAATGGATGGATAAAGTCTAAAGATTAGTTTTTGCTATGAGTTAGACTTGAATAAGGTTTGGAAGAGTTATACTTAAATAATTCTTGCTGAGTTAGAATTAATCAATTTTAGGGTTGAGCTGGATTAACTGTAGAGTCAAACTGAAGATTCAATTGCTTACTGTCCCAATTCTTGCTGAGTTAATTTGGATCAAAACTTCTAAGTTAAACCGAAGATTCAATTGCACTCAACGCACTTTCTATACTCAAAAAGAATCCCTCCCCCATATTTGGCGAGGAAGTAGTAGAGTCAGAGAAAGTAGACGCCGCTTCTCTTTGAAACGATTGGTTTATTAATTCAGCAAGACCCGATCTCTTGAACTTATCTCTGACTTTGAATTCAGCAGCAACTCTTGAAAAACACACAGAAATATGATCTTCCGTGATATACTTTTTAATGATTTCATACAACACTTGAGTAGCAGCAGAATCTATCTCGGTCATACCCTTGCAATCAATAATTATGGAATTGATGGTTTCTCTATTGAAGTCTCGTTTATGAGGCTGTGACGGGTGTACCAAGAGCGAGCCATATTTTTCGATACGTGAGAGTCTGTTCTTGAGATCACCTACATTGGCAAAGTTCAAAGGCTCGGGGATTTTGATGATCAAAACTCCTTCAATCCCTTCAATTTCTGCAATCAAATTGTTGATGTTATCCGAATTTCGGGATGTTTGGCTGCTTCCTACGAGTCCGCTCTCCGGAGAGGTTGCTCGCTCTTCTTCAGCAAATGCAATAAAGCTTTCTTCGATCAATTCGTCAGCATTTCTAAACGCAGCAGTGTTTGGTACTCTACCGAGAATTTGTATTCTGGAACGAGTGCTGTGTTTGACAACTCTTACAACTGCAATCAACACTCCAGAAGTGACTCCGGCTTCACTACTCCAAAATATCGTGACAAAGAAGACAAAAATAAAAGTCAGCAACTCATCGTATCCTCTGATATTCCAAAAGAACTTTAAGTCGGCAGGAACGTCTTGAATCACAGTAATACCAATGATTGTCGTGGTTAATGCCAACACACATTCGGGTAAAAAGTAGAGCAAGGGAATGAAATAAACAATGGCAACAATAGTTGCCATTGCCATGACTATTCCTGCCATTGGAGTAGTTGCACCAGCCAACTTGTTAATCTTGGATCTACCAAAAGCTCCAAAAGCAGGAAGCCCACTAACCAAACTGACTACGAAATTGGTTGCTCCCAATGCAATCAATTCACGGTTGGAAGAGACCTGATAGTTATACTTTGCTCCCAATGCCTTGGTAGCTGTTGTGGAATCAAAGTATCCCAAGATGGTGCACAAAAATGCCGTTGCAAACGTCTTTTTATAAAGGTCAACTTTTGTAGGATTGAATGGGTTGACAAGTTTAAAACTAGAGGCACCACCGATATTCCCAACAACGTCCACTCCCTTCTCATGCCATTTATAACGCAGACAAAGAAAAGTGGCAACGACAACCATCATGAGCAATTCTGGAATATATACTGCTCTTCTCTTTTTATACTTTTCAACCAAGATGTTTTTGATATATCTGACAGACATAACAATGGTCAAAGTTATGGAGGAGATTGAAAATGTTAACAAATGAGTATCTTTGATATGTCTAATTGCAAACAAAAGCTTATCAAGCGAAGTTTGGTGTGGTTCAGTCAGAGCCAACTTCACAAGACCCATTTCTGTACTTAATTGACTGATAATCATGATGATCCCCATGGCTGCAATAAAGCCTTTAAGTAGGGCTCTACTAAGAACATTATCTACGAACCCAAGTCTTAGTAATCCACTTGCAAGCAACACTCCACTAACACTGGCGGAGATTGCAGACGAAATCTCCGATTCGGAATAGCCAATGTCATTATGCCTGAACGAATCAATAGTCTGTCCATAGATCAATGCCGTGGAAGGGGCTGCTCCCACTACCAATATCGGGACTGTTCCAAAAATAGCGTAGATGCAGGCACCAGCAACAATAGAATAGAGACCTGATATAGGGGGCAAATGTGCCAACGAGGTCGCAAACGACATCACCAACGGCATCTGGAACGAACCCATAGACAATCCTGCTAGAAAGTCTCCAATAAACAACTCCTTATAATTGTAATTCGGTAACCATCGCAAAATCGGAAGGTAGTAGGTGAAGTAGGCATACAAGTCGAAATCTTCGTCATTGGATCCCTTGAGCAAGGAGAAGACCTTGAAGTTAAAAAACGACAGATCGTCGCCATCACTGATATAGCTGGGATCATGTGTCCCCTTTAATTTGATAGACAGTTGCGAGGTCATGGAAAAGATTGGGGGACGAGTGTTGGAGTTCCCAAAGCCGGCGCCAGCGCTAGAGGGTGGCACGACTCTTGATTGCAAGGGATTGATTGACTCATATCTGCCAGCAGGAGACCCTTTTGTCATGGGAGTGTTTTCATCCATACCCATATCGAATGGATCGTGGGGGCGTGGGGGAGAAGAAAAGACGTCAAAAGATTTAAATTTGCGTGAGATCAACAGAGGCTGTGGGGAAAGGAGAGGAAAGCTCAAATACTGGAAAAGTAGAGGAAAGATCAAATTGGGGAGTTACCAATATTGAGCTGGTTCAAGGGCTGGCTTGATGCTGAGAGAGATCTACAGATTTTACAGATATCTGCAATGAAGATTATGAATTATGGAGAATTTCAGATATTCTCTATAAAGAAGCTGCAAAATATCTATAGTAAGGACTGATTATGAGTAAATATGTTCCTATATTAGTCCGATTATGATCTTTTAGATTATTACGATTATGATCTCTAAATTAGTTTTAAGTAAATTAGTTTTAATTATGATCTTCTAAACTAGTTTCTTCTAAATTATTCCTCATTATCTTCTTCTAAACTATTCAATCCCTGGTTCTACCAGGGGCCCATCTCTTATATAGAATTTCAGAGACCTTGTAATGTTTAAACAACTGTGTAAATTTTTCCTTCTCACCCAAGTTCAGACCTATAATCTCATCAAAGGTCGATTGAGATGGATAATCAACAAATACTAGGACAAGATTCTTTTTCACAGTCCCTATGACTCTGGCTATGGAAGCCAATTCGAACCAGTCGCGATTGGTTTCTGTTCCTTCATCGTTCGGGATTATAATTGCGGCATGTTCGGCATGAGTGAATGGAGGGCCTCGTTTGTATAGCAACATGTCACAACCAAACTTTATACCACAACGAACACACCAGGCCAACGATCTATAATGATGATAGACAACGTAGTCAAGTATAAACTTGTTATCTGGGTTTAAACCACCTCTCTCGGCACAACACCATTGGAAAAGCTGTGATATTGAAAGCTGACTATCATTCTGGATAACTTTGATGGAATTTATGGAAAACTTCAAGTAAAAGGTTTCGATAGCTTGGAGCTGCAAATACTCCAAGTTCTCCTTGAGCGAATTGGTTTCCGGATCAATTAAGTCTTGATCTTCAATCCGAATTATCGTTTCATCGTCTTCATGAACCGTGATCTGGTTGGCATTACGCATGGCATTCAACTGTACTTTCAATTCCTCAAATTGTATCGTTTCTACTTCATCAATCGGTTGACGACGTTGTTTCAACTCCAACTCTTGGAATATTGCTCTTTGAGTCTTAAACTTCTTTCTTTCTTCTCTTCTCTTTTTTGTGAGCTCCTCCATGGCAAAATTAGATCCATGAACATCATCATCCAAATTCAAACGCTGTATGGTCCGATCCTTCCATGTAGGCTCTGATCTTGACAAGACCCCCTTACCAAAGAATCCCGAACACCAAAGATAATTCATATCTTGTTCCAGGCCAACTTTGAAAACTCCGCCATCGAGGACAACTTCTACTTGTGGAATTAATGATTGAGGAACTGACCTAAACACATTTATTTCGGCGATTTTCCAAAGCAAATATATCCAAGATATTGGGTTATGTGGAAAGACTGTTGGGATCACAACATTATACTTTTCAGAGGATAATACAAGTGGTAAGGGTCGAGCATATTGCTGATTTAAAGTTTTACTATTACGTTTTGCCATCGAAGATTCTTGGTGATCTATGAGGAGTTTTTGTGATATCCTGTTGTTCTTCAGTGATATCCGCCACTTCTTACTTGATATCTAAGAAAAGTCAGTCGATAATTTGTAGGTTACTGAGAATAATAGTTAGAACTTCGTTTACTTATCTGTCTAGTTAGTATCGTATTTAATTAATCACTCCTTGTAATATCAGATACCGTTGTAGTCTATTTGAGAAATCATGTGCTCACATTGACGTAAATCTTCGAGTCACTTATCAAGTTATCATCAGGTAAAACAAGTTGTATGGGTGAATAATCATGAAATTTTCAAATCTTGAAATTAACATACAATTACGATATGGAACTAACGTTGCAGAACATAATAAGCTTATTCAAAATCAGTTCTGAACAAGTTTATTACGACACAGAGAGAAGAAAGTGTTAAAATATCTTACTCGCAGCCGCTTTTTATGTAGAAAATTTTATCGCAATGGCCGGGTAAGTTTTAGGGCTACCATATAATAATAGATAACGCCAATCAACATGAAAACTGATCGAATTCAAGAAGACTAAGTGTGAAATAGCTAATGAGTATGTGGTGTAGAATAACTGGGTGATAGTCTGTATGTTGTCATGAATTGAAGCAATCGAATTAGGGTACAAGCGTCGTCAGAGCTCCAATAATTGATACTTCGAGCTCCAATAATTGATACTCCGAGCTCCAATAATTGATACTACGAGCTTACTGATACCGAGGCAATAGTATAGAGCAATTGGCATCTTTGTCGCTATAAACTGAAGTTTAAGTTAACCTACTATAGTTTAGCTTTCCTTGATTATCCTCAACGATAAATACCAATATTGTCAAACTAGCAAGCAATAAAGTAAAACGGATCTCATGCCATATTTAAATACAAATAACGTGGCAAATAAAACATCAAAGAGCAGAAATTGCTCTCATAGTAATTATGATATCTATTACTAGTTCTCCAACTATACTTGAAAATACCGTAACTTTAAGATCATTGATGATTTTGCAATCATTTGACAATGTCGTTGTAAGTCAATTATGTCGTTTACAATGTCGTCTCATTACATCATTAATCAGTTGAGTATACCCATTACTTACCGCCTGTTCAATATCCCACAATGACGGATGATAAATTCAATTGTAAGAAATGTGAAAGTCCTTTGAAACTAGACGAGTCGTTTTACAAAGCCACCAATGCACAATTAAATTTGCTTATGAATAGAAGCAGCAATGCTTCTAATGACTCCAAGGAACTCATACGTGACTTGAATCCAAATGAATATATACCAGAAGATCGGTTAGAACTATTTAATGAGATCTATGATCCAAAATTACGACCTATCCATAATTTATTGGAAAGTGAAGATGAAGATGAAGAAGTCGAAGGGTCGGAGAATTCGACTTTTGTGGTATTGTCCGAAGAAGCTAGTATACTAAAAAACGAAGACACCTCTCGAAACACATCTGAACAGAGTTCTCCAGGATACGAAAATGAAGATTTATTTCAACGATCGGCCCGGTTAAAAGCATTAAACAGAATATTTGTGATCTTATCAAATAACCAAGATATCGAACATCCCTTATCAGCAGAATGTGCCGAGCTTTTGATTGAAAATTATAAATTAAAGTTCGATCAAAGTCAGAAGGAAAAAGACCAATACCTTTCTTTCCTCAAGAAATTGAAAGATCGAGAGGGTGTGGTCGAAAATGACGGACTAGATCTGAAATTGAAGGAATCCGTAGACGAGTGCAAGAGATTATCGCTTGTGGAAGAAGAAAAGTTGAAAGAACTCAAACAACTAGAAGTCACTAGTATCGACTTGAAATCACAACTCACCAATTATCAACAGGAATTGGCAGATCTTAAAGAAAATGAACTTACAGATATATTGAAGCTCAAAAACAAGTTACAACTAGAACTCCAACGAAAGTATTCGAAATTGGAACAATCAAAGTCATCATATAAAGTCCATTTGAACCATCTTGATAAACTCCGAAATCTCAACATATACAATAAAATCTTTCAGATATCTTGTGATCAAGATAATAAATATGCGACCATTAATGGATTTAGGTTAGGCTACAAAGTCATATGGCCAGAAGTCAATGCTGCATTGGGTCAGATTGTACTATTGCTCATCTTCATAATCAAAAGATTGAGTCTAAAGTTGAAGGATTATCAATTGATTCCAATGGGTTCACAATCCCAAATCGCCAAATTTTCCATAGTACATCAAGAAGGTGAAGATGCAACTACCAGAAGGGTGAAGACGAAAACCATTCTTAATTTATATACTTCCAATGAGTTTTCTTTGGGAAAATTATTCAATTTCAACAAGTTAGACGTGTCGATGATTGCATTGTTAGAGATTGTTGAACAAATTGAATTAAAGTTGAGAACTATCGACGATGAAATGGAGTTGCCCTATAAAATTGTTGCTTCCAACGGAGCAATTGGAGGCAAGAGTATACGAGTAACTTCAAATAGTGAATGGACCCATAGTTGTAAGTTTTTGTTGACAAATCTAAGCTGGATCTTATCTTACACTAGTGTTCATACGTCATCAAATGGAATATAGATAAGAGGACTATAGAAATCTAGAAGTACTGAAATATAGAACTAGTGAAGCATGAGAACCTCCAGAAATATTCCTTAACATGAGAGCTACTGGACCTCCAATAATCATGCAACTGATTCTACTCCTTCTACTTGTTTAAGAATATATGAACTACTAGGGTTCGTGGCTGAGACTATTGATAATATATATTGCGGTAGCGATCTTTCTCAAGCTACATTAATTTTAGACGCAAATTAGCCGCCATTCATTTCTTTATACAAACAATTGTAGGATACTGGACAAGTCCATGTCATAAATGATGACCCCACTTAGATTCAATGATCTGTTTGGAGTATCAGTCTTTCCGCCCGTTTCCTCGTGCCAAAACAGTCCAAGTCGGTTTTTTTACAGCCAAGATCTTGTCAAAACAATCCCAGACACTTCACCAGTTTTTCGAAGAGATATAGGCCTGTGGAAGCGTTTGAGACTGGGCGAGGATTCAGAGACACCAGTATCGAAAGGCGGGGTTCTTGCACAATGTGTCAAGTCAAATTATGTTCCTACCAGGTCTAAGACAAGTTCTTCTGGATTGGAGGAACATAGATACAAAAGTCCATCCAAGAATTATTTGACTTCTTCAAGTAGACCAATTCATTTTGCCCCCATTTCTCCAAGATTGTATGGTTTTTATGACGTTGACCATGAGTATGGAAGTCAGGTCAAGAGCTCGCCAATAACGTCAACTAGACAGAGCATCGATTTGGATATCGATGAAGCATTTCTATCTTCAGAAAACGATTCGTATGAGAGGAAAGTGGTCCTAAACCATATACTAAACGACGAATCAATGAACAATTACATGAAGAATAAGCAATCAACTCTTTATGATACGTCGATCAATATTATTCAAAGCGATGCCTCATGGAAGAACGATACTTTAGAAAGCATGGAAGAAGTCAATTATAGAGAGAGTCCAGAATTAATATATAGTAAAGAGAGTCAAGAAAAATATAGAGTGAGTGGCCAAGTAAGCTATAGAGTGAGTCAAGAAATAAATTATCGAGAGAGTCCAGAGAGTCAAGAAGGATTTGAAGATATGTGTGAGACAATGGAATTTTCTTCTAGCTTAATCATCGACGATTCAAATTCCGATATATCTTTCAAACGTTGTGTTAGAGTTGAGAAAACAATACCCTCCAAGAAACCTATTCAATCAGTCACTAAGTCATCAATTAGGCCTAAACGGAAATACGTTCGAAAGCCAAAATTGGTAATCACCCTTCCTGTTTCTCTTCCAGACATATCTTTCTCAGGTAGACCATTAAAAGAAGAGAATTGTGTTAATCTATTTGAAAACCCTCGAAATACAAGAAGAAATCGTCAGCCAGAAAGTATTGTATTTGCACCAGAAAAAAAGAGAAGGCTAGGTCCAAGATCGAAGACGGGATGCTGGACTTGCAGAGTACGTCATAAAGCATGTCCTGAAGAGAGACCACATTGCAGTCAATGTGAAAGACTCGGGTTGTTTTGTGATTACTCGTCAACTCGTCCTGAATACATGTCAGACTCTTCAGCACAAGCCAATAAATTACGAGAAATAAAATCATTCACCAGTCAACACAAGAAGATTCACAAACAGGTATTTAACAAGTAGCGCCATTGATATCATAGACGCGTTGAAGTGAGGAAATTTGAGAACTCAAATGCTATGCAAATATTAAGCTATAAAAGACTTTCGAGAGATATGGTAAGGTATTAAATGACATCAAGCAAAGGCGAAATAATAAGTCTATCCAATCTTTTGCAGCCAGTTGAAAGGTATAATATAGGAAGAGGTGCATGTCCAAATTTTACAACCAGACCCGTGCACTTCTAATAGGCTTGAGTATATTGAATTATTAATATAATTCTTTTTATCGAAGATACTACTACAGACCGGGACTTGGTAGCTCTTAATAGGATTTGGTGCATATTTTTTGGGATCAAATTACAAGTACTCATAACCAGATTCTCCAAATAAACTCTAATATGGAACCCCTGGCAGCAGTTACGAGCGAATGAAAGAGGCTTATTGAATAAAATACTCAATTATAAAGTCCATAAAGCCATGGAAGTACTTGAATTACGAAATAACTACAAGATGCATACTAGGTATACTAGAGAACCGGGGAGTTAGTACGGAGACAAATACAGAATTTCTTACACAACAATCACAATATATTTAGCAAAACTTTGCCAGCATTCGTGAGAGGGGGCTACTGAGTCTGATTTGCTAATACAATTCATCCCTCTTTCAGCCTCGCACAATATAAGCAATCTATTAAAAATAGGTGTACCTTGCAATTTTTCCTGATTTAATTTTTTAGTGTGCCAACAGATTTTCGAACGGTGATAAAAAACAACAACGATTTAATTTACCTGAATTAGTTACCTCCCGATAACTTCATTATGAATTTGTATCTGATACTTATTACTTTATGTTTGGTTTCGTTATCCAGCGGGTTTTACTTACCCGGGGTAGCCCCAACTGATTATAAAAAGGGAGACAAGATCCCCTTACTTGTGAATCATTTAACACCATCCTTACATCATTTGTCAAATAAAAACACGAAAACCAAATCAGACACGTACGTTTATTCGTATGATTACTACTATCCTAAATTCCATTTCTGCCAACCAGCAGGGGGTCCAGTCAAACAGCTGGAATCTTTGGGATCCATTATATTTGGGGATCGTATTTTCAACTCTCCATTTGAGATCAATATGTTGGAGGAAAAATCATGTAGTCAGCTCTGCACATCAATTTACAGTAAGGTTGACGCAGTCTTTGTGAACAGAAACATTAGAGCAGGATATAGTCACAACTGGTTAATCGATGGTTTACCAGGTGCCAAACATGTGTATGAAGCAAGAACTAACGAAGAGTTCTATGGATCTGGGTTCAGAATTGGTGAAATTGACGACCAGAATCTTGCCCATTTATCTAACCATTTTGAAATCATTATTGAATACCACAAGAGAGACACCGAAATCTTTAGAGTTGTTGGGGTCACAGTCAATGCCAAATCTTTGGATAGAAGTGACGTCAAGGAAGGTGAAGAATTGTGTTCAAATGACTTGAAAAAGGTTGTATTTAGTAAGAATGAAGATACTAAAGTAATGTTTACTTACTCTGTGTCGTTCATTGAATCTGACGTGGCCTGGGCAACAAGATGGGACAAATATTTACATGTTTACGACCCAAAGATCCAGTGGTACTCATTGGTTAACTTTTCGTTAATCGTTTTAATTCTTGGTATTATCATTGCCCATATTTTGATGAGAACATTAAAGAACGATATCGTTAAGTATAACGAAGTTAACTTGGATGACGATATTTCCGACGAAAGTGGATGGAAGTTGGTTCACGGAGACGTTTTCAGACCTCCAAAGCATAAAATGCTTTTGTCGATCTTAATCGGAAGTGGTGTACAAATCTTCTTGATGGCGTTGGTTAGTATAACTTTTGCATTGTTTGGCTTATTGTCTCCATCTAACAGAGGTTCCTTGTCAACATTTACTTTCCTTCTTTACATTGTCTTCAGTATTGTCTCATCATTTGTCTCTGGATATCTTTACAGATTCTTTGGAGGTGACAACTGGAAATTGAACTTGATTTTGACTCCTATTGTTGTTCCAGGAACATTGTTTGCCATTTTCATCTTGCTTAACTTCTTTTTGATCTACGTCAACTCCTCGGGTGCCATCCCAGTCGGTACAATGTTGGCAATTATCGTCATTTGGTTTGTGATTTCCATCCCTCTCTCAATTATTGGTGCTATTTTGGCCTCTAAGAGACCAATGATCAGTGTTCCTGTTAGAACAAACCAAATCCCAAGACAAATTCCACCTCAGCCTTGGTACTTGAGATCCCTCCCATTGATGTTGATTTCCGGTATTTTCCCATTCGGTTCCATTGCTGTGGAAATGTACTTTATCTATTCTTCGTTGTGGTTCAACAGAATCTACTATATGTTTGGATTCTTGTTCTTTTGCTTTGTGTTGATGATCTTGACCACCTCTTTGATTGCAGTCATGACAATCTACTCTACTTTGTGTGCAGAAAACTATCAATGGCAGTGGAAGTCGTTATTTATTGGTGGTGGCTGTGCGATCTATGTATTCTTGCACTCATTAATGTTGACCGGTGGTGAGAGTTTAGGAGGATTGACGTCGATGGTGTTGTACGTTGGTTATTCCATCGTTATTTCATTGATTGTGTTCCTTTGCACCGGTGCCGTCGGCTTCATTAGTAGTTTCATTTTCGTGAGACAAATCTATGCACAAATCAAGATTGATTAAGAAACGAAATGTTTTCGATGGAGAAACCAAGATTGAAGTGATAACAAGTAACTAAGCGAAGCGAAGTTGCTTGTGGGATGTTATTGAGGACTGGTCAATAAGAAAGACCAGTCAATGCGTGCCTACGATCCTTAATTCAAGTCTATTCAATCTTCATCAAATATCCATTTAGAGAGTTTCCAATGAATATTCACCAGTATTCCGTTTTCTTCATGAGAATCTCCTTGCTGTTGTCTCCATAAACTAAACACCACAAGATCACTGATTTACTGGGATAGCCTTTAGTCTAAAATTTATTTTTGAGGAATCGTGAACAATGTGTCGCGTTTCAGAGCCAAATCTAACTTGATTTATCTCAGTTCTAGTGAATCTGTGAGTCTGTTACATGGATCTGTGGACTCGTTTTATGGTAACTCCGTCAATAACTAAAGATACAAATGTCGTCTGACCACGGTCTGCATTTAATCGTTTACTTACTTAGCTTGGATAGCAAATTATAAACTTTATTGCTATCACATATTTATGGGCATGTTGAGGACAGTCTAGCACGCATTCGAAATCAGCAAACTACATCAAGATCAGTATCACGATGTCTGATTAATTCCGTAGAACTCAATTTATTTACATTACAAATGGCATATTAGTCGAGTGAGAGCAACTCTAGGTATAGTAGAGGGAAAAAGATCGTATCTCTAAGTATCAGGATGTTTCACTATCACCAGGATCAAACAATGGAAAAGCATAACCAGAAAATGTCCGGAATATGTCCAGGGTATTGCCAATATGCCCTAGAACTTCTTAAAAACTTCTCATAAAATATTCTAAAACTCTCCAAAAACACTCAAAAGGTCTCTGGCATTCTTAGTTATTCTTAGTTATTCTTATCATTAGATGTTTTATCACTAAATCTCCACTATTAATCACTATTCAAAACGCTTCTAATTCACAAATACTGAGTACTTCTCAGAAACTCAAACTCTCAGAAATTCTCAGAAACTTCATAATTACTAGTAGACCTCATAAATTCTACCCAGTGAACACCACTACTAGCCTCTCAGAGCCACCCTTCAACATTTTCCTTTTCCACGAACGGAATTATATTGTTCTGGATCTCATTTTTCCATAAGTTAAATGTGTTTTTGAGATTGAGTTGGTTGGAGCCGTTTGTGATGTGTTGAACATCGAAATTGAACTTGTATGCTACCAACTTTTTCCGAATCATGTTTGAAGCGACGGATCCCAAGTGTAAATTGACCAAATTCAAGTTCAATAAGTTGAAGGAGATCGATAAGTCGTTGTTGATCTTGAGACAACGGTTCAATAAGTCAGATCCATGGTTGTCTGTGTTTTTTTGGGCATAAAAGAATGAAATTAGCGAGTCAATGATCAACTTGTTGAGCTTGGTGACTTTAAACAATTGTGCGATGGAAATATTCAACAACGGATTGATCAATACCGATTCTCCTTGCTTGGAAACGGCTGTAGACGACGAGGTGGGCGAGATGCCTGCCATATTGTTCGTATTATTGGTGGAGATTTTATCTGGTGTTCCATTGGCGGTGGATATCGAAGTATCTGAATTAGTTGGTGACGAAGAGTTCACCGCTGTGGTTGAGGTACTGCTGTAGTTTGCAAAGTTGATAATTATACTGGAAAAACGCTTGACAATCCGTACAAGCTTGAAGTTGTAGTCTAGCAAGTTTTCGTTCAACTCGTCGATATCACCACTTTCTGTAGCATTGGTTAAGAATTGGTTGATTTCCACCAAGTATTTCTTCAACTCAAACTTCTCAGAGATTAGTTTGAGGAAATGGTACGAGAAATCGTTGCCGGTTGGGATGTTGAAGACAACATTGACTTTAGAATCTGCATTGATGAAGGTCTGATCACGGGCCAATATCAAATCGTTGAAAACCGATGAACTTTTGAAGATATCAACACCAGGCTTGATATCAATTCCGTGCACGACAGTTTCTGTGGGAAGCAAGTATGCAATATTGGAATTCAAAAACTTGACCAACTCGTTATTGTACACAACCTTTTGTATTCCAAAACTGATTGCATACAAGTTGTCGATGATGGTGAGACAGAAGTAGACTTTGGGCAAGTATAATTTGATGTTGTCACAATCGATGACGGAGTTGTTGGGGCTTCTTTCGACCTCATGAACCAAATCATTGAAGTTCTCCAAAACTTTGAAGTCGTTAAAGATCGACATTGTTGCAGAGATTCCAAGTGAATAGATGTCTCCATTCAACAAGATGGCATAATTCAAGAGGATCAATCCCGAAAAGAAAAAGACCAAGTTGGTATCGTTCAAAGCTATATCAAAGTTGTTGAAGGGATAGATGGAGAGAAAGCTTATGAACAATTGTATCTTGCTGTTAATTGGGGTCTCCTTGAAATTATTCAAGTTATTGAGTGCTAAATTGAATAGTTCAACAATATGAATATCTCTAGAGTCCTCGCTGCGATTGATATTTTCAGTTAAATAGAGTAAATGGGATGAATCGAAGGGAAGGATTGGAAAGCACGCGTGAAACGTCGCGTAGTACTTGTTCAAGTTTTCTTCTAACGTAGCCACAGGTATTTTAGAGAATGTTCCTGGTCCTTGATATGGTTGAGCTGCGATTGGAGGTGGGACTTGAGGATTCGCATACTGTGGTGGGAATTGTTGCAGAAATTGTGGAGGAAATTGTTGGAAAGGTGGTTGTGGGGGATAAAAATGCTGACCAGGATGTTGTGGTTGTTGATACTGTTGGGCATAAGGAGGGATCTGATTTTGGTATACCGCAGAAAATTGAGGTTGAGCTTGAGGGTTGGCTAACATGGCTGAACTTTGAACAGGCGATGGGAAAGCGCTGCTTCCCGAGGAATTTGATTGAATATTAAGATTCTTGTTGATTCTACCAGTGAGACTCAGCATTGAACTGACAGAGTTGCGTGGAGACGAAGATTGTGATTGCCTGAAACTTGCAGACGAGGTCCGATAATGACCCAGAGGTATGGCCAAAGATGTTGACGAGGTCATGTTGGACTTTACAGAATAAAAGTCTTCAGAATCACTATCAGAAATCAAATCACTATTGATGGAGACACTCCTTTTGAGGGAAGGCAAGCGAGAGCCATTTGTGGAGGTGGAAGAAATAGAATCGATCGAGGATTTTCTGCGGCTGGAGCCTAAACTATAGTTCGGGGTCGCATTATTGGCAACAGACACATTGTTTGTGGGAATAGACGATTTTCTGCTCGAGGACACCGGCATCTCGTAAGGAACTTTCCAGAAAGGACCTTGAATTGGAGGACTCGAATTCTTGAAGCTTGGATTCTCTGTATTTAAAAGTCCAGTTATAGCACTACTGCGAGGGCTTGAGGGGTTGGAATTGTTGGTGGGGGTTTGATTATTTGTTGCAAGACCATTGAGGGTTAAAGTTGATGATGATGTTGAATTCTGAGCAAGTTTGGGTGGAAGGATCTTGGAACCATACCCGACAAGCGGAGGAAGTATTATTGGAGAAGTGTTTCCTGGTGAAGATACTGGTTTAAGATGATTCAGAGGGAAGGGAAGTGGTTGATGATGAAGAGGGTGTAAGGAAGAATTGAATTGGGATTGAGATTGAGATTGAGGAAATGTGTCCTTTGACTTGGAGGAGTCCAATTTCTCTTCCAAATCACGAATATAACCTTTAGAAGGTCCTCTCTTTAATGGTGTACGAGAAAACGTGCAATTTTCATCGTTCTTCATACAATTGTTACATATTTTGGTAACTTTTTGAAGGGAGGAACTGTATTCGGCATTGCATCTGATTTTCTTGCGCCTACAAGAATCACACGCTCTTGAAACTTTTGAACGCTTACGAGGAGGGTTCCCATCGTGAGTAATGACAATTTCGGTATCGTATGCTTGGTTATCTTCCGCATCAGCAACAATTTCGATTTCATTTTTCTCGAGCTTTCCATCTTCTAGGCTGTTTCCATCTCCACTGGTTATCCCATCTCCACCGGTTATTCCATTTCCACTGGTTATTCCACTCTTTTCTTCTAAATTGTTGTCTACGTTCTCCACACCATTCACTAGAATATTCATGGGCTTTTGATCCAAAGTTGTCATTGGTGTTGATAGTGAGTTGAAGTAAACTGTATTTGTTTGAGTCTAGCGCTGCTTAATTGATTGTATTTCTAAATGAAAACAACAGATGTTTAAGATTGGTCGGTTTTCAATGTAGAGTATTTGTATGAGTCTAAGCTCTCTTGAATGAGTCTAGCTCTCTAGTTGTATACTTTGAGTCGTGGGGTTTATATTCTGAATAGTCCCAGGTATTTTCCGATGTTCTTTGAGACTAGCAGGATGTCTTCCTTGCGTTGAGTCGTGAGTATTTATCGCCGACAAATCAACTCACGCAAATATGGTAATACTCAATTTAAAGGATTGCTTAATAAAGGATATAAGGAGAGTACGGGCCGTACTATGTTGGTGTCGATATATTGCACGTAAAGTAAAATACGTAGAGTCAACCAATGTTGAGAGTAAAGGAAGAAAAGCACTCCTTAAAAATTTCATCCGGAAAAACTCATGATTGATTCTCAAAATGGTAAATGTCACACAAAACGTGATTTTTTATAAGGCGAATCTGGGGATGTGGGGCCGCTCCAAAACGATCCAAACTACGAGAAAATAGTTGAAATTTCACCAATGATACCGGAAATAGGGTAGTCCTGGGGTGCGTGTATATATTACCGGTGATTCTACATCGGATTCTACATTGGTGAAGCAGCCGTCGCAACAACTCTCGATTCTCATACCCCAACCGACTCCCGAAAAACTTGATGAGACTGAAAAATGAACCCGACATTATGTCACATTCGCTAAATGGGCGTACTGTGGTGAGCGAATGTATTTTTGGTATGACAAATACGTCGATCCAATTGGCCTTGGCAAATGAATATTATAAAAACTTTATTCGTAAATGTTCCATCTCCAAAATATGTGTGAATGTCCGAGGGTTCTAATCTGGCAGGCTCCGAGTTAGTCAGCTTGTCAGCGTCATTTTCATTTAATCAGCCGTCAAACCATGGTCAGATTCTTTGTAATGTACGGAGGGAAAAGGAAACACGAGATTCAGAATCTTGGTCGTACACGACTGAAATCCATAGTCCGACCAATCGGAGATGTTGCTATTAGAAGTAATATCAGTGTGACTAGACGTTGGTTGAGTTTGAGTTTATATTTCCGCTCTGATGAGGGTTAGAATATCCTTTAATCCGATGGTGTTTTTCACGTTGCGAGACTTTTGAGGGTCCACCAAATTATTGGTTCTTTTAAATTTCGGAGTCTACAGGTATTTGGTCTGTTCGGGGTCGAACACTCTCGGACCACACTTCACTTGAAGGTCCAGACGTATGTCCCTTTGTGTGCCTAGCTCCATCCGGGAAGATAAATAATTCGGAGGCGCGCGACCTTTGAAAATCCGATATTCCGAGAGGGTGGGGAGAGTGGGGTCTGGCGGGGACAGATTTTGCAACCTCTGGAGAATTATGAATTTGAGGTATGATAAATATATGAGAGTTGAGATGAGACTCAGTACTCAGTATTTATATCCGAGTGACGAGATCTTCTAAAACTTTAAGTAATGAGTACTTCAGTCTACATGTAACTAGTGATATTCCCAGTCTACATGTATAAATGAGAATTTCCATACCTTTAACTATTAAAAATTTCCATTCCTTTAACTAATGACATCTTCTATACCGTTAACTAATGACAATTTCTATACCGTTAACTAATAAGAATTTCCGTACCTTGATTAATGAGATCCTTGGCCTATGGGTAACTAATGAGATATTCTGCTCATTATTTGTGAATAAGAAGTGTTTCGAATAGAACAGTGAGTATTAATGAGAATTAGTGAATCTCTGTAAATATTAAAGGAGCTAGAAGAATTATTGATATTTAATGGAATATTTATGAATTTTTGAAAGCTTTGCTGCGCTCAGTCATATATTTAGCCTAAAGATTACCGAGAACCCAGAATACCAACATAGTGGACTATTAAATAATTTACGTGGTGCAAGGAATTCATTTTCTCCCCAATAAACAGACACCAGAGTGAACTATGAGCAAAGTGATTAATTCTCTCAGTATTTATAGCTTGTAGTATAACTTTTAAGGTTCTTAGAGGGTTTTATATATGTATTGTTTTATATGCAGTACAATAACATCAATAGATTCATCTAGTAGAATATTGACCAAAATTGCCGATATTGAATAACCTAACACCTATAATAACTTGATATATACTTCATTATTTCCTACACGAATTCCCAGTAATTTAGAGAATTATTACCCATGTTATTCAACATAATGGATTGCTTACATAATCAATGTACTTAACTAAGGGCACCTCTATACCCAATCTACTTACAACCTGAATCTTCTATAACAATTAATACAAGAATAGTGAATATTAAATACATAAGTTAAAAGCATGAATAATTTCTGAAGAAAACATATTACCGAATTCATACTTATCTGAAAGATCAGAGAATCCACTTTTGACTTCGTCGTCTGAATAGATCATCCCAAACACAACACAAAATCCCATTCACGAACCATATCCATGAATCCAAATTCTTCACCGACATCACGTCGTTTCCATATCTCATACAAAATCTGTTTTGATCTCCAGTAATTGTGTTGACGGGCATATTGAGGCCATTGCATCCATAAAGATTCGATATCTTTCTGTACCAGTTTCTCCACCACATCACTGCCACACACCAACAATATCCAGAACAATGGACGAACCCTCACATCATGCTTCTTGCTCACTTCAAGCAAGTCCTTCACTTTCCCAAGCGCACCTTTTATGATATCTTGGTATGTTGAGATGGGTGCTTGTTTGATAAGTCTATGGTAATAAACCATCAACGCTTGTTGGAATGCGCTGACATTTAGATACACGCACCGGTGCGTGGGGTTGTCGACGATATCCAATTTCCAGAATTGTAAAACATCGAAATCCCGAAGATTATCTTCAATATCGGCACATATCTTTGGAAAGTTGCGTGGAAACACCTTACGTTTCTCAAAAACATTCTTGTGGTTGGTCAAGTGCACAATTTCATGAAAGATATCTAACAATTCTTTGGGTAGCCCAAACATATAATGAATACTGTTCGAGTCTGTCACCGTGTTTAGGTATTTTGGAGGCACAAACTTTCCCTTACTCTTGTGAACTTCTTCGGCATGCTTGCTTCCGGACACCTCATTTTTGTTGAAGCTGACGGTAAATGACATTGGAGTATATTCCGCAGACACTACTAGATCACGAGGTTTGATTTGCATGTCAGCTTCTGTATCCTCTTCGTCTGAGGTTACTAGGTCGTAATTTTCATTCAAATCTCCATAGTTAATTGCCGCTTCGTCTTCCAGGATCGAATAGTTGAATAAATTAATCAGTTGAGTACTCTCGAAAAAGATGAACATGACTTTAAATACGGCGATCAAAAACTTGGCCATATTTCCCATTCGTCTCTTTTTGAACTGGCTCTTGATCACGAAATCGCCTATGGCGAATATCAAATCGAAATTCTCAAAAACACTGAAGCTGTTGTCCAATTCAATTTGGAGATAGAGACTGAGTAGAAAAATCGTCTCATATTCCATCGTCACTCTCTCCTCTTCAAAACCGTCTAACATTTGGGAATTATTGTCATACTCATCCAAGTGATAGTTCACTATAGTGATTCCCAATTTCCTAAGTTCCATGCTTAGTTTGAGATAGTCATCCATATTATAGTTTTCAACCTTGGGGTTGTTATATACTTGTGACTTTTTAAATGCTGCTAACCCAAGAACTAAGTATATCACTCCCAACTTGATATTTCGCTTGAGTTCCTTAGGTGTATATTCCTTCTCGTCCTCGCTCTTATTTATATCTTCGACATTCCAGTCTGTAAAGTCATAGCAGATAAATTCAGAAAGAATATTGTTGATGTATGGGATAACGATGGTGTCAAAGTAGTTACTCTCCATGTAAACACGATTAAACAGGAACAAATCTCCTTGAATATGATCGATAAGATCTTTAAAGAGTTTGGTGAGTCTCAAACTTCCTGTTTCTGCTTGAAAAAGTTTGTAAAGGATCTGAATATCTGCTAGCCAATCGTCAGAGTCGATGTTGGGAAAAAATTTGGGATATAAAATATGTAACATGTTCTGTTCGTTGATTTGGAACTTTGATCCCTTGATTGCAAAGATTGAAAGTTTGGCATAGTCTAGTAGTGTGAAATAAACCCATGAATTATCTGTTTTACTGAAAACAGAATGGTATTCGATCTTTTTTGACAGGTCTTCGTCATTAGATTCAATTTCGTCGGTTATAATTTGCGAAATTTTCATTTGCTTTGTAGGAAGACTCTTTGGGGTTCTTTTGGCCAAGGTGGCTTTTATTATTTGACCAGAATTCCTTGACTTCTCCAACTTGTGAATCTTGCTTTGCCGTATTGGTTTTTTGATGCCATTACTTAAAATATCCATCTGATAAGCACAAAATGGTCCTACACTCCATTTGGATGATCCTTTCAGTGCCACCTTGGCGTCCAACTCATTCATTTTTGCATTCAATTCTTTAAACGTCTCGTAGAGCATAGATTGGGGAAACTTTACAAGATCAACATTTCGTCGTTGAAACGATTCTCCAGTCTCGTCTTCTATTCCACTAATAGAAACCATTGAATTGTCATCGGAAACTGTCAACGGTGGAGCCCAACCTAACTTTATTTCAAACCCTGCACATTCAACTCGTGCTTTTAAACATCTGTGACAACTCGGACGATGCAAATCACATTTCACTTTTCGTGACCGGCAAGTCCAACATCCATCATAGTTCCGTGTCTTACGCGACATCTATTGATATGATGTCCCTCCAGTTCTTAAGTATCATGAAGATATATATGAGATTTAAAATCTAAATATACTTAGTCGTGCGAAATGGTAAGTAAATTCAATTGACGTAAATTATTTATTTACCACTAGAGATAAGTGGCCGCAACATCAATTGTTCCTTTTAGTCTTCCACAGGACATCCAGTTTCATTAGCTAGCATTGGATACAGTGATTGAGTATCTTGTGTCAAATTAGTCACTAAACCCTCAATTCTCCAGTAAACTAAAACCTTACAAATAGCGAATCCCACTCCGTTGTACTGAAAAGATTCCCATAAATTGAGCTAAAATGGCTGACCATCCAATTAGAGTCGAGATATCTGACGAGTATGATCCACGCATTCCCATCGTACTTCCTCATGAGAAAGTCTTTTCTGTTCAAGTAGGTTATCGGCTCTTTCGAATCAGTGGTCTTTCGTTATCTTCCGATGCTCCATCATATTTCACCAGATACTTCAGTCAACCTGAAAATACCGAAAAGGTCTTGTTTATAGATCGTAGTCCTGTTGTGTTTGAAAGGATATATAACCATCTACAGGGCTACCCAATTAATGTGGAAAATGACTACGATTTTATACATCTTTGGTCTGATTGTTTCTACTTTGGATTCAAGAAAATGTTGAAGTTTTTATCTGAAGATATATTTGCAACTATTGGTGATAAATCTTTCAAGATTTCAAAAAGTTTGTTCGTTGTCACAGGTAATTATCCCAATTTCTTCACTGTCAACTTTGATTCGATGATTTCCGATGATTTGTCAGTGGTAGAAGAAATAGATGTGCTTAGACCGCTTCCTCAACGTCCAGCGACAGTTGCAAATAGGTCACCTGCGTTGTTTAATGATTTACTTGAGTTGTTGCGCGGAAACCATCTTATAATCAAGAACGACGAACATCGTCAACTACTCATACGCGAATGTAAATATTACCGGTTCTTGGAGTTGGAACAACGTATCGTCAAACATCGCATCATTAACAATCCGTTTTCTCCAAGTAAGCAGGAAATTATTCTTAACCTAGTGGATCTTAACCGTAGAGGAATTTCAAACATCTCTCCTCCCGATATGCTGCGCGAAGTGGCCATCCAATATGTCCGTCCTTTTATGCCAAAGGAACCTAGTCGTAGTCTTGTGTTTCAATTTGATTGCAACTATGAAAAGTTCAACCATGGCTTTTCGGAGGTAAAACTCATTCTCAACAAGAAGCTACAAATGTCCACGATCCAAATCACAAACAAATTGTGTCAAAAAATCATGCAAGTCTTTAAGGAGTTCAGTGATGACTTTATGACTGAAAGCTCTGATTCTGACAATCCTTCAATTACGTTTATAGCTGGATTCTCGGATTGTAAGACTCTCATCAACGGGATGGAGATGAAGGATACCTGGGTGCAAGACATTATTGGTGTGGTTAGCGAAGAGGAGGAAGAGCCGTCAGCTTCTTCCAAAAAACGTAGATTATCTTCAAAACAGGTTGTGGGTGACATCATAGAATTCAAACTTACTAGATCCTTGTGGCGTATGATGATGAGAGGAGGCAGGTCGCGTTTACATGCCGTTTCTATCGAGGGTATAACAGATGAGAAAACATTTGTACGAGAAAATATCGATTTCTTGTAATTGAGTACAAGTAGCTGAGCGAAGCGAAGTTGCTTGTGGGGATGTAATTGAGGAATGGCAAGTAGCTGAGCTAAGCGAAGTTGCTTGCGAGATGTTATTGATGAAGGGTCAATAATGAGGACTGGTCAATAATAAGGACTAGTCAATTCTACGCTCTTAGAAATAACCGATATTTGTATGCAAATACTAAACTTTTATTATACACCTCTATAAAGCTAAAGGACAAACCACTGACCGAAGATTATTAATGCCACCAAGTCTATAGCAAAGAGTGGACAAGCGAGTACTTGAAGAGTATCAGTCTTCAAGTAATCAAGAGTGTTGGCTAGTGGTGCCAATGATGTAGAAGAGTCATTATAAGAAGCTCATCAACTAAGAGCTTCAATACAAACCAGCATTTCTATATTCTCATACCTTAACCTTCTTGAATCCCGCGTACAAGTACCTTGCACTAAAACTACCGATAGTCCCAAGAGTTGAGCAGGTGGATACAAAGTACACCATATTGTTAAAGGATGCTCGAGTTTTGGCATTGGTAATTGCACCTCCGATAGGAATACCAAACAAGTCCCCAAAAGAAAGTATAAAGAATGCAGTACCTGTACAACGACCGATATCCTCCACTCTACAAATCTGACCGATCAGGGCAGGTGCAAGAGAAAGAATTGAACCGGAACTGAATCCAAATAATGCCGCAAACACATAGAGACCTGGCAAAGTATGGCCCACAAAACTGTTGACCCATACGACATAAAATACTATTGTGGACATGAGACTGATGCAACAAACGACATTGAAACGACCGAAATGGTCGGCAAATATGGACGGAATACATCTTCCAGGAATCGATGCAGCGTTGAAAACTGTCAAAAGCATGTATGAGGCAGCATCTGAGTATCCAAAGGCAGCAGCATACGATGTGAGATATGTAGTGGTGACTAAAAATGCAAGACCGTTACCAAGAAGCGCAAGCACCAAACAAGAGTACACCTTATCCTTGAAGATCTTGAAGTCAATAGACTTGAAGATCTGACTAACAATTGAATCTTTGTTGTCTGGGTCTGGAACATAGAACTCAACGTGACGGTCTCTTACGAGAGCCAACCCAACAGAAAGAAGACAAAGACAGATAAACGCAGCGATTCGAATGGTCCAGCCAAATCCAATCTTAGGCAACAACTCCCGAAACATGATCGGAAACGCAACTCCACCGATGGCTCCTCCAATATATGCGAAACCAATTGCAAAAGCTCTTTTTCTGTAGAAATAGTGGGACAAAACACCGACAAATGGTCCAAACGTGAAGGCAGTTCCAAGCCCTGCGACGACTCCATATGCTAAGATGAACTGGTAGATTTTAGTCGACACAGACGCACACATAAACCCCACCATCATGAGAACTATACCGATACAGATCGGTATACGGCAGCCTACCCTATCGAAAACAGGTCCCGAAACCAAGGTCATCCCGAAGCTCAAGAAGTTATAGATAGAGAAGATCCACCCAATAGTAGAAACTTCGGTATCTGGCAATATAGCAGTCGCTATATAATGTTCGGTCACACCTGCAGTATTAACAAACGCAAGGACCCCAGTAAGTCCTATGAACGATCCGGCGAGAACCATGTATGCGGTTCTGCCACCGTCTGGAAATTTGTCTGGATCATCGACAAGCGGTATGGAATTAGATGCAATGGTGGGAGTCTTTTCGGCTATACTCTTGTTTTCGTCGTACTCTGTGGCCCGGGTGTTTATTCTGTAAGGTACAACTTCTTGCAAGTTATGCTGTTTGGTATTACTAGTGCTGAGCATGGAAGGTCCCGACACATCCAGATCGCTCAGCGGTATTTGTTCTATATCATTGTTCATTGGACAATTTTTATCGACACTATTCTCAAACAAGGGCTCTAGGTTTTCTTATAAGTTCAAAAATTTTTGTCATCTCGAGAAACTAGAGCCGTTTATCCTATTTAAGTACGCAATTTAAAAAATTTAGCGGCCACCCTACGTTTAAATGGGAAAGGAGGGTGCTATATAAATTGCGCTTTTCTCTATGAGTTAGTGAGATATAAAAATCCCGCGCATTTCTCAATGGGTTAGTGCGGTGTTGATTCCTTTATTAGAGCCTACTAGAACTGAGTACTGTTGCTTTGTGATCTCTGAGGTACGGAATCAATTTTGTGGTGTCAGAGTAGTGATTTAACTTGTTATATCTGAGGTGAATGTCTAAGGAAATTTGGAGGTACATATGGTAGAAATGCAGCTTTGGTAGTGGGGCCATCTTTCTTGGAGTTGCGAGCTCTCTGGGTTCGTCTTTTGCCTTTACTATTGCTTCGCGGAATCTGTCACACATCGCCGGAATTCTCCATATTTATCTTATGTGCAGTCTACAAATATCACTTCACTTAAATCGAATTGAATTCTAAGAAATATATAGATGCGAAGTATCATGCAAGCACTCGTGCTAGAGTAGTGAGATGTCATAAGTGAGCAGTTCAGAGGAATATCATTTCGACGCTCATCTTTTTTTGAGTTCACCTAACTGATTTCATCGTGTTTTAAGGGACGCGTACTGTATCAAGTGAAACAGTCTAAGACTGTGTTTTGAAGTTAAACTTCTTGTCCTCATAAGAGTTGGATGGGATGCTATGTTTTTAAAAGAGTTTGGTGTGATTTCTAGAAGAGTTTGTTGTGATTCCTAGAAGAGTCTGTTGTGATTTCTAGAAGAGCTTGGTGAGATTTCTCTAAAGTGTTAGAGAAAGTTATGAGCAGATGAAGAAATGATATAGAAGTGACTGGTGATGTAAGTAGATTGAGCAGCTTCTTTGAGAAAAGTATCAATGGTCCTGTGAAACTGTAAGTGGTTCAGTGAGTGGTTGAAATGATAATTTTAAGAGGGCATTATACAGGTCGTGATCGTTTCTAACAAGATTAAGAATAGATTGTCCAAAACATGGATAAACATATCTGAATCTATACTTCTTCTTCTTCGTTTTTGCTATACCTTTTGAAGACAGGTGAAGGGTAAGAGGAGCCTGAAGTGTTCTCTATTGGACTTGAAGATTCTACTTGATAAGTAGGTTGTGGAACTGCTGGTTGTGGAACTGTTGCTTGTGGTATAGTAGGTGATATTGGATATGGTGTCAAATGAGTTTGTTTATGAAAATTGTGAGATTCAAGAGTTGATATAGCATTGTGTGGTTCATTTTGTGAAGATTCAAATCCTTGGCCAATTTCAGAATTCGCATCTTGGTAAACTGATCTGCGATCCGAAGCCAACGTTCCCGAATTTATCACTGTGTTACCCTGTTCAACATCACCAACAAATGTTGGTTCTCCCATAGTACTAATAGATCTCTGGTCTTCCTTGTTGAAGGTGATTGGAGTTCTGGGGGGTTCGGGTCCATAAATCTCCGGATGACTGACTCTATAATGTCTTACAGCGGAGGGAAACAAATCAATTCCCCAGAATACCAACAACAAACCGTACCAAAATGATATTGTCCATTCAAACGTGGCACTAAGAGACAGTTGACCGTTTTTCATCAACACTCCAAATGCCAAAGCAAACCCTGCGGCACACACCAACCACACACATTTACAGAAAAACGAAACCATGTAGAGATTCTGCCATCTATGTTTACCGAAGACAACCTTTTCATGATATGGTGAGAGTCGCGTTGGATAGTTCCCAAAGATGAATGAGTTTAAGAAGTTGAAGACGCATGCCAAAAAGTTGAAGGCGATAAATACTCCGACCATGGAAATATGGACATGGTGGAAACTGTTTGTATTAAAGATGGCAACAAACAAAATTCCGAGTTGACCAATTGTAGCACTGATCACGGCAGCTATGGCTAATTTGGGTTGTCTTTTGCTGACAAATGGCTGGAGCCTTTCTCCGTGAGTTCGCAACCAATAATCCATGGCTAACGTACCAACGAAAAAGATTGCTTGGAACCCTGCGCAACTGATAAACAACGGCTGTAAGTTAGTGGCTCCAATATCAGATATGTATACTGGATTTTGGGTGGAGTTTCCCATGAAGTAATATATAGGATGACCCTGGATAGACCAAGCTGAGAGCATGGCTATAAGCATTCCCCACCACACAACCAACGATATGAGCGGAATGACATAGTAGTGTATTTTCTTGAAACGTAGTAATCTGGGTGTCATGATAGATTGGTAAGAATTACCGTGAATCTATAATGAAATACTGGGTGATTAATTAAATAGAATAAATTGACAGGAATTGATAGAATCGATGAACAAGATTTAATGGAATAAATGGACTAGCAGTGTGTGGTTAGATGTCACTACTATCTTGGATGATATATATGTCGTTCTAGATGAAGTGGCTAGAAATGTAGAAAGACGAATTCTTAACCTTTGGAAAGAAGTGGATGAACTTGTTAAATAAATCTAGATGTCAACACTGAGCAATGAAGGCTATACAAATTTCACTTACTAATTGGGTAGAACATCGCAAGCAGTCGTGTGTAGTTTAAAATTATGTTGTAGTCTTGTGATACGGAGCCGGGAACTTCGGGAAAGTTTGGTTTTAAAAATGGCCACTACCTAGTAACGGTGGGAGATGGCTTATATGGGCTAAGCTCTCTACGCGTGATCTCGCTAAGCTTCAGGGATGATGTATTAATAAGGTTATTGATTTTCGCCCCTGTCGTGTGATGACTAATTGTAACTGATGCCGTTGTGAGAGATCCGAGCGTCAACGGAGTTTTCCGAAGAAGACCGATCAACTGTTACTAATCAGAAGTATAACAGGTCGGAGTTTTGTCATTGATGTTTTCCTCGGTGATTCAGTATAGGTTATATTTTTAATGCTAGTATATATGATGTAGTAATCATACACGTAATTTATTCATCGCCGTCACTGCGCCGGAGGCTCAGTAGTTTCAAATTGTCAAATTCTCGGAATTATAATTACCAAGCCGCTATTTTTGACAGCTAAATCAATTTCGGTACCATAGATATAAATATCCAATGTTATATATAGATACGAAGAGAGAATTTTTATGGATGATTGAATCCCAGTTGAATAATTATAGACCTGAATTTCAGATGAATATATATGGATGTTTAATTATAGATTTAAATATTTCCTTTTCTCTTACTGTCCTTCTAATAATGGTTTAGATATATAGATTTAAGTTATCAGGAATATTTGGTCTCTCTACTGCGTATTCTGTATTCAGTAGTATAGTTCATCTCAACTTTATTCTCAACAAAGACTACTGTTTAAAGATCAACTCCGACATTATAAGTTGAATATCGGTAAGGTTGAGAAGCTTTCGTTTGTTCAGTAGAACATTTATAGTATTTTTAAAATGCAAAGGTTTATTTGGTCAGTACTCCCTATTCACTTTTCTATATTGTTCCGCTTGTTCTAATGGACATTGAAGCTATAGATTTTGGCCTATATATTCCGCATCACGTGCAGGTTCCATACTGGAATTTCGATCTGCTTCTCCTATCGTGTCATCATGGATGCATCTATTATAGTGACGTACCCCTTTAATATGTACATCTGGCAAACCTATACTATTAACTTGAAAAGTTGTGTCGTAGCCCAATAATTGTGTCCAAGAACCAGCGAGATCATCACTAGAATTCTTATAAAATAGAAAATCAGCTAATCTTCGTTGCAGAAACCGTTCTGCTCTCACATGGCTATCTGATTTCTCCCCAGATTGTCATTAGAAATTTCGCATAGATATTGATATAGCTTCATAGGCTCGAACGCTTTACTCCAAGATACTATATCAGCAATGTAGCGATGTATTCCTGAGAGATCGAGCCGTTTAGTTGGCTTAATATAAAATCACCATCGGTGCGGAATTTAAATTTTCCCCTATAAAATGTTCACTTGCTCATAATGAGTCGTGCCTTGGACAGACCTTTCCGCTTTCAGGCTCGTCGGTCAGCCTTGGGAGCAACCTTAAAAGTGACAAATTTGCAACTTGAAGAGAACTAGTGGTCATTTTTTTGTAGCTAGTCGACCAGATTGCTGAATTTCTTTTATTGGACCCCTAAATGACATGTATTGGCAAAATAATACGTATTTTGTATTTGGCATCGTTCGGCGAAATTTCAAATCTCAATCTTTTATCTCTTGATATTTTGCAGAGCGGTTTTCGTAATTCAGACGTAGATATATTACAAGAAACATCTGTTAGATCAGGAGTCAGTTCCTAGTAAACGACCAGGAGTCTGTACTTGCTGAAGTATGCCCCTTTTCTCCCTCTTCGTGTCCTGTGGAATGGATCGCGAACCCCCCTCAATTTGTTTTGTGTAATACCACAAGCTCTGTTGAGGCGAGGCTGTATCGAGTCTGAATTACGCTAGGTTGACACAAAGGGCAGCAAGTCTTGTGTTCGGCGGTTCTGATGTCTTCTCTGATGAAATTCACTTACAAGGCCAACAAATGCCCCATGTATTCGTCACTCTCTTTCCAATGAAGTTCACAAGATTTTACCCGACACGGTGCTTAACGGTTCTAATTCTAATATTGAGTGTCGGAGGAATACTTCACTTTGGCCTCTTTCCCGATTTCTCGGAAGAACTGTTGGAAGTTGCTGCCTTACAACAGTTGAAGGAATCTAGCTTCGACCCGAAAAGACTGACCATGGAAGTGTACGACTATATACAAAGAGTCACCGACAAGACAGAGACGTCCCATCGTTGTGGAAAACTAGATGCAATGAACCAAAATCTTCCACGAGACTCCTATTCAAAACATACGTCGCCTGATGTAGATCAGTTAGACCATGAATCATGCCATCAACAGAACCTGCAGCTAGCAACAGAACCGTTTTACTTCCATTGGGACTCGTTCATAGATCTCTCGCCTGGGAATATCTTCCTCAACCACTTCCGCACCAAATATCCAAACGGCCAGTGCGACTCAACACTCAACAAGTTCGCAAGTGTGAACGCATACTGGATCGAATCGTACAACACCAAACGTCTCCGAAGTCTGGCAAATGCATATTGCATGAAGGATATCCCCTCCAAAATATATGTGGTCACCGATGACAACATGATTGAGGTTCCTGTGGCTGGCAAAAGACGGACATCTCTCAAATTCAACACTCCTACCAAAGAAGAGTTGGTTGCGAAAATGGAATTGCTCACCAATAAAAACTACACCAAGTCAGTTTTTGAAACTCACACTTTCAAACCTCTTCAGAAATGTATTAATGTTCAACCTCAAGACTTTCTCTACGATGCAGATGCAGAAATCTTCAAGCTTCAGCGGAAACTCAACCTGGACCGGATTTCAGCAAGCGAGCTTTCGCACCTTAAATTTCTTCGCTACTCAAAGGAACTCGTTCAATATTCTGATCGTTACTTTAAGTATCCTTGGATTTATAGTGATATTGTCGTTGGAAGGGCAAAGCATTTGGCCTACCCATTTTTCACCAGATACATCGGAAACTCTGAACGGCGTGCTGTTCTCCAACATCTTGTACGTGTGTGGTTTCAATTTGCTGAAATCAATGGATTCACAAGTTGGATAAACTATGGAAATCTTATGGGATGGGCCTTCAACGGGGTCAATTTACCCTGGGATACTGATATCGACATCCAGATGCCCATATTACATCTTGACAGGATGGCGAGAGAGTTCAATAACTCTTTTTTCATCGAAAACTCAAGATTCGGTAACGGAAAATACTTGTTAGAAATTGCTCCAACATACACCCGACACGGAAATGGCAGAAATTTTATAGATGGGCGGTTTATTGATGTCAACTCTGGTTTATACATTGACCTTTCTGCCCTTTCCCACACCGAAGAATATCCCCACAGCAAGATACCAAAAATCTACAATTCTCTCAAAACTATGACTGTCCATTGTAAGAACTGGAACTGGCATAGTTTGAGGGAGTTGCTTCCAATACGACACACCTATTTCGACGGCGGTTCCGTGTATATCCCCCATAATGTGACTAGATTGATGCTGTTGAAGTATGGACCAGATTCACTTACAAATTTCAATTTTGAACGCCATAACTTTCAACAAGATATTTCTCTTTGGGTACCTGATGATGTTTGCCGAGCTGCTCCAGATGGCGAGCGATTTGAAAATGGTGAATTCACGCTCACAGGTGCCTGTAACGATATTCATCTACAGGATGAATACAAAATTGTGGAAAAGTGTAAGGAGAGACATTTGAGGTTAAATAAAGATCTCGATATTCCATCAGACTACGAAGTTGAGAAAGAAGGGGATTTACCAATTGTTAGGAAAGACCCTTGGGAGTATTACAATGATTTGATCACTGGAAAGGAAAGCAAACCCTTTTGGTATCATGAATATAGTGGAAAGCCTCAAGAGAAGATCTAAGCGAAAGAAACGAACTCACCAACAACTAATCCTCAGTACTGAATACACTTCACGAACGGTAATAATCGCTTTCAAGTTCATATAAGCATGTTTGTTACCTTTGATGCTACAGTCTCTCTCTCTCTCATGTATCGCAAGCGTCGCAATCTTGCGTGATACCTCTCATCTTCTCGAAGATTCATACCCTTACCGAAGCTTTTACTTCGAAAATTGCATTTCAGTTCTTCAAAGTATTGCTACATGTTAACATATTGATTATCTCATGCCCATGAACATATGATCATGGCTCATTTAGAATTATATATTGAATTCTAGTATTCTTGCCAAAAGGCTTCAAGAGTAATAACTTTTGTTCATGTAATCGCAAAGTCCAGTAGATCCTGAAGACATGAAGTTCTTCTCGTAGCGGAGTTCATGGAGATATTGGTAGTATGGTACGGCCATCTGGAGTTAGAAATCAAAAGATTTCTAGTAGATCAACTTACTCAGGAATTTTGACCTATAGGATTTTTGCACCCATTTTGAATTGTGACCGAAATAATAATTTGTCGCAGATCTTGTCGCAGATTTTTTGAAATTATGTCGCAAAGTATTTGCATCTAGTACTTGCTCAGAATTGTCACTTACTTCCCATCCTACTTCGACCTCATCTTCCAATTCACACGAGATATAACGTCACAGAGACTATCACTACCGCATTATATTAGATAATGTTCAGCAAGGTGGACAGGTATTTGGGGACATTATGGAGAATAAAGGCTCTATACAAAGTGCGTTATCATACATATGTGGTTTATCAAACTTTTCCATCTTCTTGCAGAGCCGAATCTTGATCATGAATTTTATATAGATAAGATTTTGTCAAGAGACCTTGAATACTTCATCATGTTTGGGCCGTAGATAACACGTTCATAGATTCTCTTCCCAACACTATAATAATTTTCTTCGATAAGGTTTCCGTTCAGAAATGGTGGGATTGAAATTTGAAGAGTGTTGCTAATAAAGTCTATCAACCATGATTGACTTTGTTTACCAAATGGTTGAGTACCTAGACACTCGAATCATGTGGTTAGATAGTTAATATGTCTTTAAAACGACATTTCTAGGGATATATTTGTTGGTCGTATTGTATTCTGGATCGCGGTTAGAATAATTCGCATCCAGTTTCTGCATGGGGAAATTAATTCCGAAATCATATATAATCTCAGCAATTCCCAATCACTTCTTAGAATATCTTCCAGTATTAACTTCTACAACTAACTAGTGATAGTTTTATATACTTGGTGTCTCCTTAATAGTTGGTACTAGCTAAAAATTGCCTAAACTCAAGAGCCTTCCTACACACCCATATCATGTCTCGAGTTTTCATAACAGGAGCTTCCGGATTCATTGCTCAACATATCGTCAAATTGTTTATTTCCAAAGGTTACCATGTCATTGGTACTGTTCGTTCAGCAGAGAAGGGTGAACGACTTGTAACTCAACTTGGATCCAATTTTGAATATGTTATTGTTCCAGACATAGTAACACCAGGAGCATTCGATGAAGCCTTACAAAACCATACCAATATCAAATACTTACTTCACACGGCATCTCCTTTCTTCTACGATACTACTGATCCAGAGAAGGATTTAATAATTCCTGCAATAAACGGAACAAAAAATATTTTAAATGCAGCTCATACATATCGACCAGAAATTAAGAAAATAATCATAACTTCATCGGATGCTGCAATTTATTCTTCAGTAGATGAACAGAATTCAGCCCTTTCGTTTGATGAAACAAGCTGGAATAATATATCGTATGAAGAGGCAGTGAAAGATCCAGTTGCTGCTTATTATGGAGCAAAATCATTTGCAGAAAAATTGGCATGGGAATTTTTAAATAATAACAAGACCTCCTTCAGCTTGACCACCGTAAATCCTGTGTACGTGTTTGGACCACAGGCTTTTGACTCTGATGTGGGTCCTGTTCTCAACGTATCCAACGAGCTCATCCATTCTCTCATAAAGTTAGCTCCAGAAGATGAGTTTGTCAACGATAAGGCTAGCTTTATCGACGTTAGAGATGTGGCCCTGGCCCATTTAAAGGCCGCAGAAGACGATAATCTTATTGGCAAACGTCTCTTCCTTTCCAATGGACAATTCAGCACCCAAATGATTGTTGATGTCTTGAATGAAAAGTTTCCACAATTAAAGGGAATGATTCCAAAAGGGTCACCAGGATCAGGTCCTGCCGATATTTTAACATTAGCGACTTCAAACAATGATAAAACAAGAGAGCTTCTTGGATTTGAATTTATTGATTTTCAGAAAATCATAGTGGATACAATTGAACAAGTATTGAAGGTGAAAAAATTGTCGCCATCTTTGTAAGAAAGATAATTTATAGAATATTTATATTGTTTCCGATAAGAAGGAGTTCTTTCTAAGTGAGTTGAGAAGAAATTGATTCTAGATATTTTGTACTACTAACTAACGCCAACAGATGGTTGACTTCATAAAGTTATATTAGCTGTTTAGCAATATACAAGGAACGTGTGTTTTGGTGTTTTTCGAATTCTATTTCACGATGCTGTTTATTTGCCTTGTAGCTGATCAAATTGCTCTAATACAGTTATTGCTGCCAAGTATGTTTAAATACAAGGATTTGTTAAATCTTAGTAGACTGGAATTCCAATACCAATTTCCAGGTTGAATAGATATTGAACTGGGATTTAATTCTATTGTGTATTTTCGGTTCTTTAAAGAATGCTGGAGATTTGCAGCCAGTGAAATAATAGGCTTCTTGAACTTTTACAGTAAACTACTATATTACTATAATTTTATGTGTTATTATGAGTGTTTTGATTCCTTATTTCCCTACCAGCACTCTTAATGTTGGCCATGGCGGTTGAAAGTCAAAAAAGTCACCAAAATACCGACATCATACGTAGCCTTCAACAAACCAGCGACTACAAAAGTCACCCATTGATAACCATGCTTCGTGATAACACCAACGATCATAGGTCCGATGGTTGAAGCTAGCGTCTTAACAACATTCACCCATCCAAACACAGCAGTCCTGTCACTGTCAGGGATCAAAGCGGCCAAGAAAACATGCTTTGGAGTAACATCCATCGATTGCATAGAAGCTCTGAGGACTAAGATCGCCATAGTGAACTTCATTGAGTTTGGGAATGGAACCAAAGTCAAAAGCAAAGAAGCAGGAAGATGTGTAACTACCATAGTCACAACAGGACCAATTCTTTTCGTAAGAGAAGTACTCAATAATGACATAAACCCAGAAACAATACCAACCACAAAAAACACCGAGCCAAGGTATGACGCTGAAATATCAAACTTCTTCTTAATATAATATGTTTGCCATGAGAGAGGAACAAGTGAGGAGGCAAAAGCATCAAGGGCAAAGAGCAAGGAAAGTTTGAGGACAATGGAGTAAGTAGATGGATGGAGGGTGGGCAAGAAATTGAATTGAGATTTCTTAGTGAGCTTGGTGGCAGGGAGTGATGGAATTAATGGTGTGGTTTCTGATCCCTCCACTTCGGATACTTCGTTTTCGATTTCATGAGGACCTACACTTTGACTTTGTGCTCCGTTGGTCAGATCCCACTCAATCCTTTTAGAAATGAATAACGACATCACCAAAGTTGACAAGGATAACACTCCATATCCAACAAAAGCAAACTTGTAACTTTCAACCAAGGAATAGCCCAATATCTCTTGAGCATAATCGATAAATGTACCACAAACCACAGAACCAAGAGCTGCACAAAATAATCCCAAGAAAGTGTACCAGGCGTAAATGTCAGATCTTTCAGCAGGCAACATCAAGGAAGCGATAGCGCTTTGTTCGACGCTTCTAAAGGGGCCCACTTCCCCGCCGCTTGGAGTTAATACCCCAAACACAGCAATGGCAGTAAGTACATACTGGTTTTCAAAGTATCCAAATGCGAACCCGGTTAAGGTCATAAGTGCTGAACTTAAAATCAACACGTTTTTCCTACCCAAGTTATCTGCTACGAGAGAAAGCAAGAAACTGGTCAATAGGTCACCTACGAAAGTTAGCGTCATGAAAAGACCGATGTACAGTTCATTGAAATTGATCTCACGGAGGTATAGAGCTAGGATTAATGAAGTACCACCAAATCCAATAAGACGGACCATACGCAAGATAATGATTAAGTAAACATCATTGGGGGCATTGATCAAAGTTGCAAGCCCGATTTCGTCGTAAAATAAGCTGAAGGAGCGTTTAACAGAATGAACTAGAGAAGACATAACGATTTTTCAGCTATTTTGGGTATGATTCTTGAAACGGACTAGTTAATCGTGTTTTTCTTCATATGTCTAGAAGTCTTTGAGATCTGATGAGTTCTGATTATTCTGAATTGATTGAGGAAAGGAACTTTAATGTTTGCTTTCTAATGGAGCTGCAATATACGAGATCGTGGCTGAAATAGCAAATTGAAATAGTCAAACTCCCTACTGCTGCAGAAATTACTTATATAGAACCACTAGCTGTTCGGATTATAGGGTCGAATTAAACTTTCCCTTTGAGATCAATTCTATCTGATTATGTAACTTGCGGATTTGGAATTACGCTTTAAGATAAAATTTAAAGATTTTCCGAAAAAATCGACTTAAGACTCGGGCTAATCAAACCGACTTTCAATCAAACGTGCTTTGAGATAAAAAGTGTTATAGACATAAGTGAGCTAGAGTCGTGCGGCTAACAATCAGGACTGATTGGAATTATGAACTTTGTTCCACCTAAATACGAGAAACTCTCCACTTAGAACAGGATTACAAAGCGTATAATTCGCATCTCTTGTCGCCAACTCCAATTTCGTTCCTTGGTCACGACCTTTGCTCCATAACTATTACAGTTTTCTATTTCTCTGATGTATTCGTAGTATTCCTATCCAAGAACGGACTAGTTTGAGAATCATTTTCATCAATTGATGTAAACCGTCATAAAACAATACATTTTGAGAGCCTACATCACTTTTCGATAACAAAAGTTTAGCTGCGAAAAATGTCAAAAAATGTCAAAAAATGTCAAAAATTGCCAAGAAATGTTAAGAGCATCAATTATGCACGTTATCAGATGGAAAGTTCTAGCCATCTGGACTCTTCGTTAGTCGATGGGCCCTCCGATTTGGTGAGATAAAAGAGCTTAACAAGACTTCTTGCCTTTAGAAATACGTATATGAATCTGCCGTTCGTGATTATATTGATATGAATTTAACCTTTCTGATTATTTCAACTATATGGTTCCCGAGTCGGATATGTGGTACCTGGTATAGGAATTTGCCACTTGGATCGTTTATCGTATTGTAAGCAGCGGAGACGCTTTTTAGCCGCCCATCTCCGCCGTGTAGTAAATCCGTGTCGCAGACCTCATTGAATATGCATTTCCGTCTCGTCCTCGTTAAGTCCGCACTATTTCCGTTTCAAACGGAAAAAAAGAATCTTTCAATCACAAGGCTGAATTCGTGACACATTAGCACCCAAGTATAAATTAAGTATGGATTGCCACTTGTAATACATTGAACAAAACAAGCTTAACTTAAACTAAATATTACCATAATGACTGATAGAGCTGATCAAGTAAATACCGAACCTGATGTTCGTCAGTCGATGACTTTAGACACAGGTTCGCAGCCATTGGTTCTTTTAACCCAACCTCAAGTTTATCTGCCAGACGAGCCAGATCAGGTCCTCAAGAAATTCATTGAAAGTGATGCCGGTGATGGTACAAATAGGGAAGACCACTACCTTCACGGTTTAAAGTTAGTGTTCTGTATAATTTCAATTTTTTTATGTGTTTTCCTTATAGCATTGGATCAAACTATTGTCGCTACGTTAATAACAAAAGTCGGGAATGAATTCAATTCGTTTCAAAATATCGGCTGGTTATCGTCGGGTTTCCTTCTTACTATGGCTGTGTTTATTCAACCAATTGGCAAACTTTCGATCATTTTCGGTAGAAGAAATACCATGATTGTTTCTATAATCTTATTTGAAGCGGGTTCCTTGATGTGTGCGTTAGCTCCATCAATGAACGTTTTGATCGGTGGAAGAGTCCTTGCAGGTATTGGTGCCGCGGGTATTCAAGGTGGTGCATTTGTGGTTATTTCTGAAATCGTTCCTATTGAAAAGCGTCCTGCCAGTATGGCCATCATTGGTTGTTGTTTCGCAGTAGCTAGTGTTTTGGGGCCTCTTTTAGGAGGGGTTTTTACTGAGCATGTAACATGGAGATGGTCATTTTATATCAACTTACCAATCGGTGGTGTTGCCTTAGCATGTTTCATTTTCGCCTTCAAGCAACCAAAAATCGAAGGAAAGATATGGCCGAAGTTAAAGAAATTTGATTTCCTTGGAACATTTCTAATGGTTTCTGGTTCGGTTGTATTCTTGTTGGCATTGACATTTGGTGGCAATGAATTTAGATGGGATTCTGCTCCAGTTATTTTATGTTTCGTGCTTGGAGGTTTGACAATGATTGCCTTTTGCGTATGGAACTTTGGTTTCTCAAAGGATCCACTTATAGCAACCGATATCGTTGCTAGTCGTCATATTGTGGCTGCGACTCTCGTGATGTCTGGATGTTTTGGTTCTTTTATCTCATTTATGATTTATGGGGCAGTCTACTTTCAAGTTATTTGGGGCAGTAGTCCTTTGAGTTCGGGTTTACACTTATTACCCACGATTGTTTCAGTTGTTCTTACCTCGATTTCAAGTGGTATCATAATCCAAAAACTGCGCTACATCAAACCATTCTCGATTGCAGCTGGTGTATTGGCTCCAATTGGTGGTGGGCTTATTACCTTGCTTGATGTTGATTCTTCTTTTGCTCAAAGAGTTGGGTTGTTGATAATTACTGGTGTTGCAACTGGGGCTTCTCTTCAAGCAGGTGTTATGTCCTCCCAAGTCTCAGCTCCAAAAACTCCTGGGGGAACTATCATGACTACAACTTTTGTTAACTTTAGTAGATCATTCTTTGCAGCCGTGGCAGCTGAACTTGCAGGTACTGTTTACTCATCGTCTTTGGCAAATATTTATCCCAAAGCAATTGCTAAGGAAACAAACCAGGCCTTACTCCAAGAATTGTCCAAGTTTACTGTTGAACAGTTGATTTCTTCAACCGCGATTCTTGATACTTTATCCCCAGAAGCTGAACTGTTTGTGAAGCATCAAATTATGGATTCGATTAGAAATGTTTTCTACATGGGTCTTGGATTCAGTTGCATAAGTACATTGGCATGTTTTTTCACGACAAATGAAAGACTTCCTAAATTAAGTGGTGGAGCCTCATCTGAAAAAGCTGGAGAGAAGGAAGGTAATGGATCTGAAGCTGAAGCGATTGAAAATCTGGATAAAGAGATTCACGATCTTGAGTCTTCCGATACTATTTCCAGTGAAATTGAACCAAAGCACAAGAACCTCTAGTGTCCGAGGAAATGGACACAACTTACAAGAATTTCCTTTTATGTTTTAAAATCAATTTATAACTTAAGTTCATTTACGACGCTTGTATATAGAGTTGGAACTCTTGAATAACATCTTTAAATCTAATATTATATCAATTAATAATTCAATAATAAATAATAAATAATAATAATAATAATAATTAATACTAAAAATAAAACCATTAATTGAAGAAAATAATACCAAAACAGATATTAATGAATTATTTAAAGAATAATCACGGATATTTTCAGACTGGAGGTCTCGGAACCAATTTCAGAGACGAATAGAGTATAACCAGACCAGTCGGTCAAAATTCTGTAATTATAGAAACGAATTTCATACACTTGTAATCGCGTGGCTTCATTTATTTAAACTTTGGGTTGTTGATTTTCTGTCAAAACCTTGATACTGAATCCGACCCGCTTTTCAAACTATTTGCTGTTTTGTATCACGCTTCACAAACTTAAGATCTAGTCGGGACACACAAATTGTTCGTTTTCTTGGAATAGGCATTTGATATTTTGTGTAGTCAGCCCAGCTCTTGAACAGTGCCTTGGTGCGTGAAAATATTTCCCTTTCTTGTTTACTACACACGGCGTGAACAGATTTTGTGGTTGAGTTGTGGAGATTCTGCAAATAATTACTGAAGAAACTACGGGCAATTTCCTCTATATTCTATTCATCCAAGGCAATTTTCAATGGTATTATTTCATTTCCCATATATTTAAGTGTTTGGGACCCTAGATTTAGTAATCTCTGTAATCTCTGTAGTTGGCGATTGGAATATAAAAAGTTCTTTGGACCACTCTTAAATGTAGACTTATGTAATGGGAAAGTCACCTCTTTGTCAATTTTGTTAATTTTATTGATGTCGTGGACTGCACGGCCAAGTACTTTCAATGCTTAAATATACTCCAGGAATCCAACCCCTCAGAAGTATGTTTCTTTCACCTCCAGGAATAATACTCTCTCTGAGTTTACAAAGTTATACTTGAAGAGCAACTACTAATAAGCATTTTTCTTTGGGTTCCCTGTCGCCACACCATTACTCAGGAATTCAATAGTTGGGTTTTGACCCAAAACAGATTCGATATGGGGTAAATTCTATACACTAATTGCGCCACGCACGACCAGAAATTTGAAATCGGATGGGTTTCAAAACGCGGAGCAAAGCACCGCATTTCAAAGATTATTAGTTATTAGATTGGAGTCTTGAAGTATAATGATCACTAGACAAGACCGTCTGGTATTTATATCACCTACGCTTAAAGTAGAGCACATGGACGATATTGTAAAGAAACGAAGATCTTCCTCCACGTCATCCGCATCATCTTCATCATCTCCGACACCAAGAACTTCAAGCAGTAAGAGACAGCGTTCTAGATTTGGATGTGAAGAATGCAAGTCGCGAAGAGTAAAATGTGACGAGTTCAAACCAAAATGTTCCCGGTGTACAGAAAAAGGCATATCTTGTAATTATAAAATACTTCTTCAATTCCGTGAAGATCTTGAAGTTAAGGGTAGAAAATTTGGAAGGGAGGGGGTGTGGACAAAAGAAGGGACTTCAAAAAACACCAGCAAACACCTCAGTTTACAAAGTAGATCGTCACACTATCAACCTGTCCGAAACTCCGATGCTTTACGTTTCATTAACGTGCATTATCGCGATATCATACGTGAATCTCATACGCTTAGAAGGTGCTTACAACCATCTATTATACCTGTGGATATCAGAACAAATCTTTCTGATGACATTCTGAATTTGAGTTTTGCTTTAAACTACTACATTGATTTTATCTCTCCGATTTTAAATCCAGTAGGACGGGAAAACATATATTACAACCAAGTACTGCAATATCTGAATAGGAATATCGTTATTGAAAGTGGGTTGGATTTGTCTTCTTTAATCAAGTATTCTCAAGATCAAAATCATTTGTTCTACATGATGTTGTCATTAGGATCTATATATATATCGAAATCTCACGGAATAGCTTCCAAGAAAGACTGGAGATCAAGGGCCCGATATTTTCAAGAAATGGCCATAAAGGGCGTTGAAAATCAATTCCCAAGAAGTGTTCCTACCATCGAAAGTGTCGGTGATGATATGATAAACGGAGACTTGAATTTTGAAACAAATAGCGATGTCATACCTTTTGGCACGGAATCCTTAGGTAGTATTGGTGATGATTTGACTTTCAGTACTGTTGGTAATCTCACATATGTTGATGAAATCCCCTTCCATCCTGATGATCTTACTTTCGCAACGAGCTTAACGAATATCTCCTTCAGAACTGATAGCTTACTATCTTTAGTCCTCTTGATGTTGTATGAGCTTGCAAATGACTGTGATGAAAATTGGACTCTATACTTGAAAAAGTGTAAGAAATTACTTGATACCGAAAAATTTGTCTTTCCACATAACTCCATGGAGCATACGCTTTTGTTATTTGCTCTTGAATTTCTTGATTACCAGGAGTCTATTGGACGAACAGCGTGCAAAGACGTAAACAGTTTTTTTCTTCTTGCTGCCAAGAAGGACGAAGACATATCGGTCATTGACGAAGGTGTAAATCCACAGATTACTTTAGTATCGTGGATGGGATGTGACAGAAGATTGATGAGTATAATATCTGATATCACAGATTTATCATTTGAGCGGGAAAGCAGGCAAATTTCAGAAGCAAGTTACTTAGCTTTGGCGGAAGGAATAAGGAATAGAATTGAACAATTGAGCTTGAATATGTTTGACAAACTCATTGAGCTCTCGAGCAAAAAGGACTTTGTAAGTACTTTGAATACCCATTTAGAAATACTTGGAATGGATATGGATCACGAAGAATTCTGCTTCTTGCTTGCATGCGAAGTCAAACGAATAGCTGTTCTAATCTATTTGGAATGTTGTTTGCTAAACAAGTCTCCAGAGGATCTTTCTATTTCGAATTATGTTCGCTTCATTTTCAAAGTTTTGGAGTTTGTCGTTTTAGAGAATGACTTTAAATGGTACTCGACTGTTTTATGGACAACGTATATTGCCAGTGCTGAAATTTCAAATATTAGTGTTGAATGTGAAGATTTGAGATACTTAACGTTGAAGATTTTGGACAGAATCGAACAAAACTCCTTGGGAAACGCCGGAAAGGCAAGAAGAATAATTCTCGATATATGGAAAAAGAGAGATTTAAATGATCATGACGAAAACAGTATGGGTGTATTTAAAAAGAATGAGTTAATCAAACAAAATAAGGAGATTTATTTGGGAGTAAGAAATGACTGGGATCGGAATGTGGTGGATAAAACATGTTGTTTGTCATTATCTTAACGAACGAAATGAAGAACAACTCAGAAGTGATTATTAATCAAAGGTACAAAACGCGAAGTAAGTGATACCGCTTATAATATAAAAGATCTTCATCGCTTACAGTATGGACTATAGACATGACACTTGAAAGATGTGAATATCAGTCCATTCTAAAAGCAAACAGGTATCATGTCAATCTGCTCACTTTTGATGACACTTGACGGGCTCAAGGTCAATATCGGGCAGAAGTATCGGACGACGACTATAGTTTCATTCCTTCAGTCTTTTATCTATTTCACTACTAGTCAGAGAAATTCAACTAATCAAAGATAATCCTAACAATTGTCAGTAAAATTCATACAATTGTGGCTCGTTGAAATCCTTTATCTACAAACTCTAGGTCCTTTGTTATGGACTATGTCTACTACGAATTTCTCTATGAATTGTTGCATGTTTACGATTTATATTTAATTGGTATTATTGATTCTGTAGTTACGTATTGGTGCCCTAGGTCAAGTATGACAACCCCCCAGCTTGCAGAACCTCTTCCTTAACTTGTAGTACAAGACTTTGTAAGCCAGTATCATACTTGGCAAAAGTGTGATTTCGACCAGCGTTCATAGCCCACCAAGGAGTGCCACGAAGTTTTCACTCGCATAGCCTGGTGGAGAAGTTGATGATCCGAAAAATCATGATATTTATCATTAATTAGCAACCAAGCCCTGCAACAGGTTGTGTTTATAAGACAGTTCATTTTCTTGAATACTTACAACAAAAACAGTCGGAAACTATTCACCATGAAATTTTCAGTATCGTTATTTACTATAATATTGTTGCAGAAAGTTGCAGCCGATCTCAATTCTTCACAAATCAATGTTGTCACCAAAGTCCTTCAAAATGCCAAAGAAAGTAAAGGGAGATATATCAAGTTTTATAGAACATTTGATGGTACGATTCCTGCCGAAGTTACGTCGTTGGCGATTGCTGCGATGACTTATACAGACGATTCATACACATCGTTATTTAGTAGCGGTGGTCTTCAATATGAGGTTTTTGATTCGGTAGCTACCGAGTTACCATGGTACAATGAGTTATTTGATGGTTCCGGTACTGCCGCAAGCGTGACTGCTTCTGGCACAGATTCAGGCATGGTCTCGGTAACAACTTCTAACTCAGCTTCCACCAGTTCCCACTCAGGATCCGCTTCTTCCACAAATATTGGTGTTTCTTCATATGTTCCAGTAGGTGTATCACTTTTAGGCTTAGTGGCTGCCTTGATCTAGTTTTAAATATCTGTGATCAAAATTCGCAGCCAAAATTGCTGCAAAAGTACGGATATTCATGTGTAAGGCTGACTAAGATTACGTACTAATCTTTGAAACCCTTCATCCTTAATAGGTATATTGTTTGGGAAATCTCTCGAATAAGTGGAATTAGGCGGTAAATAGAATTTAACTAGGTAATGAAATAATCAAGGACAAGTAAATTATAGGTTTTTAAAGTATATGCGGAGTATGTTGTAGACTGAATATGTAGATATCAGCCCTAACGAGAAATTATAGTGAATAGTGTGTAAGAGTATTTCATAGATGCTAGATACTATAGAGGGACAATATAGTAAGCAATGACCATTGCTCCATTTCAATGGATCTGCTGTATCTATCTACAATTCCTTCACGAACCAACATGAAAACATCCGTGATAGTTTAGTGGCTAGAATTACCGCTTGTCGCGTGGTAGACCGGGGTTCAATTCCCCGTCGCGGAGCTTTCTCAAGCGCAAATGGTTTAGTGGTAAAATCCAACGTTGCCATCGTTGGGCCCCCGGTTCGATTCCGGGTTTGCGCATTCTTTTTTAGCTCTGGCATATTGAATTTGACAAGAAATGAATGAAATGAGGGAGTATTCAAGTTGACACCAAATTTTTAATAACTTATAATACTTCATTATCAATATCAACAAATACATAACCAATATCTACATAATCAACCCTGCCAATTACCTGCTTACTAATTATTCAAATTACAAAATGTCCCATCAACCGCAGACAGGTATGTTCATTTCGCTTAACAATTAAAGTACATATACTAACTCAATATAGAAGCATTAAATGCCTCGGATAGACGCCAAGTCAGAGGAAGATTCGGATGGGTCAAACGCTTGATGCAAGGACAAAACAAAAATGACTCTATACCCACCAGAAGAACCAACCAACAACTACATCCAGGAAGAAATACTAGAGTGGATCCAAATGGCGCAATTGTGAAAGATAATGGGCGAGGAGACCATTCAGGACACGAACTGCGTGATGTCCACTTTAGTGGAAAACTTACCTCCTACGATAGTGACTTAAACTCCAACAACACCGACGGAAGAAGTGATGTATTAACTAATAATTCCGATAATATCAGCACAACTCCATTGAAATCTATAACATCGGGACAATCTACAAAATCTCCATCGATTCTTAGTAATATTAATCTTGACCAAACGTCCCTAAATGCTTCAACTGCAGAGACGTCTTTGGCACCAAGTATATTCACTACTCATTACACGACGGTAGGACCTACTACTTCTTCGCCTGCGACTACTGCCAATCAAGCTTCACTCCACAATACTTTGAATGCTCAAGATAGAGACAGCGAAAGTATAGTTACTCTTGCAAGCTCTTCAAGGCGAGTAAGAAGAAGAAGTATTGATACCAATTGCAGCACGGCTGGTATTGCACCAGCGTCTATTATGGAGAGACTTTCAGTCCAGCCCAATACTGCTAATAGTACTTATGCAGTAAGTGTAAGAACAAGTCAAGCCGAGCCCTCACAATCAAGTTTATATGACTTTACAGATCAGACTAGTTCTGTTAGAAGTGAGGCTTATTCAAGCCAACACGATCATACGAGTATCAATACTAGCACATGTCAACCATGAGGTTATTCCAGTAAGATTCTTGGGTGTGTGCCAATTTACATCTTCTCACGAAACATAGGTCATTGATTATGGATAATCTTGATTTAAAGAATTTATCATTACACTTGCAATAACGATGAAGGAGAGTTTCGCAACGTACATCGCCAATGGAGATTATTAAAACATCCACAATCACAATGTATTCTACCTCCAAAACATATATCGTTTTTCAAATCATCCACAAATCGCTGGAATCTATTTCTCAACTAACGGTAATCATAAAAACTCAAAATGACACATACCACATGGTTGTTAGAGCTCTTTTTATACAAGCTTAACAGACTTTATATCACTTTTCTATCTGGCTGTTCTACACAATCAAAAAATACCTTCTATGAGTAGTTGGTATCAATTTCTATGACTACATGCTGAATATATAATTTCCATAGGCCTTGAGCCACATATTTTAAGTTGTAGACTTCGAAACGCTTCTGAGATTTGTTTTATCCTTGCCTATTTAACAGTTATTTTATCCCTTCTTAATCTAAAACACACCCTCTCCAAAATGCAGGTAGCTGGACCCCTATTTCACACACTTGCTCTTCCAACCACAGTAATCTCACCTGAGTATGTGAAAACATAACAGCATTTTAGGTGGTTCCTGCACATAAGTGATCAAAACAATCAAAATGAATCATAAACATAAATAGGACGAGAAAATTTTTATAACTACTGATAAAGGCTACGGATCTTTTGGACTCTATAGTTTCATAAGTTTCAGGAGATCTTCAAATTCTTATTGGAGAGTTTCCTTGTTGAAACGAAATTCTCCGCTTTTTATCTATCTTTAGTGGCATAGAATCATCATCCCCTTTCCTGTATCGTTGTTTATACTCCAATCACCGATCTTTCCCAAATATATCATCAACCAAGATATTATAGAGTCGATATCTAACCAAAACCACCATCTATTGACAACCTACATTCATCATAATATTGATAATTTTAATCATATCCCGAAACATTGCTACCTGAGTAAATCTTCCATAGCCAAATCTCAAATTCACCCAAGGGCATATATATATTACAACTAATAACTGATAATCATACACCAAAGTCTACAACAACCAAACTCATATCTGCATAATTATAATGGGAACTTTCAGTTATAACGACAACTCTATTGAAGGAGATGTCTATATCCAACGGTTATCGACATATGTGAAACGTAATGAAGAATCTTTAGCCAATGGCTTGCTCTGTTTTTCAAGGAATAGATCGACCAATTTGAAAGTCAAACCTCTAAGGCTTAGTTTTACCTTGCATCATTTATACTATACGACAGAAAGAATCGAGTCTTCTCCGTTAGGTTTAGATGTTGGACCATTAAACATAAAATTGGATAACCCCAATCACGAGCCGACTTTTATATCATTTATGGCAAATAACGCCAGATCATCTAAGCATTTTGACAGTGACACCAGATCTATCTCATCCATCAATTCTATGAAATCCATTGTGTCTTCAGCATCGGTTTATTGGCGATCATTTGCCTTCAGTAAAGATCCAAAGGTTATTAACAAAGATATAAAATACTTGTATTCATCCTTTACTAAAATCCCGTGTCTTATATTATCCCCGAAAACAAAAATCAATTGTATAACATCATATGAAGAATATCCATGTGATACATCAGTTCCAATCAAGATGTTTAAGAATTTGCAAGTTTTAGAAATCGTTGACTATGAACCAAACGAAATTTTTGGATGGCATATATTAAGTGAACAACTTCGAATCTTAATTATAAGAAACTCTAAAATTGACAATATTGGTGATTTTCTATTTAACTTAGTCATTGACGACGAATCAGGAAGATCGAGCTTTAATTCACACAAACAACCAAGAAAGTTTAATGAAATCTCCCATAATACAGCAATACAGAGTGTTCCAACTTCTTCTGAAGATTCTTTTGGTCCTCCATCCCATGATATTGTTGAGCATCCTCTAACCAACCATATTAATAATAATAATGCCTTCAGATATCCAAAACGAGAACGTGCTACTACCACAGGACCTACAGGAGCAGGCTCCTTACCAAAAGACATGTTTTTAGCGGAACCTTTATCCAAAGATTATCACTCAACATTATCCCCATTCACTAAAGACCATCAGACTCTTCCAGATTCCAAATGGTCATTTTTAAAACAATTGACAGTTTCTGAAACTTCGATAACTCGAATTCCTTCATTTATCTTTAAACCTTTATCAAATTTAGTCAAATTGAACCTTTCAAATAACTTATTAGAAGAAATCCCCCATGGTTTGGATCAATTGGTGAATATCAAGTATCTAAACTTTGCTGACAATTATATCACAAATTTAGAAAACCTTCCAAGAAATTTGAAATACCTATCAGCACTAAACTTTAATAATAATAAGCTTTCGGACTTGTCAGGATTGGAACATTTACACTCATTGGAAAAAATTGATTTGCGAAGAAATCGTTTAGAAACTTTGGAAAGCCTCAAACCTATCATACTTCAGTTTATTAAAAGTCTACAAAAGTTCAACAATGTGTATCTATCAAGTAATAGCTTGCCAAAAACTTATAGAAGTGATTTGTTTAACTTGTTTAACGGGGTGAAATACAAGAATAACATGAAAATCGATGATTCAAGGCCTGGTTATTTTGAGAGTGCATTATTACTTGATGCTGAAAGTGCATTTAAGAATTTAGAGAAATACTTTGGAAAGGCAGACGAAGAGTTGGACGTACTGAAACAACCGGAAGACCTTACAATTAGTAAGTTGGAGGCCGAAAAGTTGGAATCTACTTCATCCAACATAGAAGTTACCCCACGAAATTCTATCATAGAGTCCACTGGAAAAACTACAATAAGGGAACCCAAACAAGAAGTTTCTACACTTGTCCCCAAACAAGAATCTAGTAAGTCAAATAGACGAGATTCGACCAACTATGGTTTCCGCTCAAATTTAAAATCCCGGGATTCCACCAAATTAGATGATTCATTCTCTAGCGAGGAAACAAACACATTTCTTACTTCTTCTATATCAAAAAGCGTGCCAACAAGAGTTCCAGGACACACAAGATCTCATACCCTAGATACATTGATGGAACCTTTTCAAGCAACAAAAATTAATCAGGAGAATGACGAATATTCAGGTATTGGAAAGAGAAGATATGATTTGTCACACACAATATTAACTACTTCTCCGATCGTTCAATGTGATACTAATAGTTTTCCCCAAAAAGCGCCTAGTTCTCCACTCAGTATCAATCAAAATGTCACCAACAAATATGAAATTTCAACATCTAATTTGTCGAAACCAGCAGTGGTTTCTGTGAACATCAATGGTACAAACTCTCCACTTGCTAGTAGCCCAACAACGTTAAAAAAATCATCCACACTCTCACAATTAGACTTGGAATCGGTTAATACTACTGCTCCAAACATCTTAACTCCTATTCAAGTCACTGCTCGCATGAGCACATGATATTTATTTTCAATTCTGTCTAATTATCATCCTTGGATAATTTGAACTCTTAGATTGTTTCACAGTTCACGCCAGAACTATGTGTAACTTAATCTAATTGCCTCAGACGTATCTCATACATTCTTACCTAATAGATCTCAAACATACTTCTTTCACATTCTTTTGAACCTGTTTCATCATCTGCATTTATATTTCTCTGTTGCGTATTTGTATATTTATCTGTATCATAGCTGTAATCCTATGAATATATTTTGAAGTTTTGTTTAATCATGGTGATAATTGAGGTGAAGTAAAGTATATTTGTAATCGTTTCTAGAGAAATGATGTCGCATGTTCTGTCGTTTGTTCTGTCGCGTGACTTGTCGCGTCTATATTTTGTTATTGTTGTTGTCCCATTTACGACATGTCAAAAAATCCGTTTTGCAGCACTCTTTCTTCAACTACAACAATAATGAAAGGCAGATTTATATTGAATTTGGCGGTATTTTCGACAACATTTGATATCGCTAGATCAAGCGCAGTAGCTGAATTCCCTGATGTTCAAGATTTCCTCTCCTCTAACTTAACTGAACAAACGAATGTGAAAAGGGGGTTTCATGAAGAGAAACCCCTCTTTAGCTTTGTTGATGAACATCCTTCAGATGCGTTTTGGTCTTGTCCATATTATCCATCTCGTTTGTAGTACCTCACAAGTGCCTGAGTTATTCAACATGACACGAAAATGTTCGAATTTAGGAATAATTAATTACTAACCTATAGCCCTTGGAGGAAGGATTGATATGGTTTGGCAGAAAGCTTATGATAAGGCTAGAAAACTAGTTCAAAAAATGTCTATTCCTGAAAGAGTAAATATAACAACCGGTACAGGCTGGGGCTCTGGTCCTTGTGTGGGAAACACCGGATCAGTACCTCGCTTGGGAATCCCTGGTTTATGTTTACAAGATGGTCCACAGGGTGTGAGATTTACTGATTTTGTTACCAATTTTCCTTCGGGATTGGCGGCAGGCTCAACATTTAACAAAGGTTTAATGTATTTGAGGGGTAAAGCATTGGGAAGGGAACATAAAGCGAAAGGTGTTCATATTATGTTAGGCCCCACTATTGGGCCAATTGGACTCAAGGCAAAAGGGGGTCGTAATTGGGAAGGTTTTGGGGCAGATCCGTATTTGCAAGGTGCAGCAGGCGCCGCTACTGTTGAAGGAATTCAAGAAGAAGGCGTCATTGCAACTGTTAGACATCTTATTGGGAATGAACAGGAGCATTTTCGTCAAGTTGGCGAATGGGATGAGAACTGTTGGGATAAATTGGAGTATTCAATCAGCTCCAACATTGGCGATAGACTGATGCATGAAATCTATTTGTGGCCATTTGCTGATGTTATTAGAGCAGGTGCTGGCAGTGTGATGTGTTCCTATAACCAGGTAAATAATACCTATGCATGCGAGAATTCGTACTTGATGAATTTCTTGCTCAAAGAAGAACTAGGGTTTCAAGGCTTCGTTGTCTCCGATTGGGGTGCACAACATACTGGAGTATTCTCAACTTTAGCTGGCCTCGATATGAGTATGCCTGGTGAAGTCTTTGATGATTGGCTCACAGGAAAAGCCTACTGGGGACCTTTGTTAACTCGAGCTGTTTATAATGGAACGGTCAGCCAGGAAAGACTCAACGATATGGCTACGCGTATCTTGGCACCTTTTTTTGCAATCGACTCTGTAACTTTACCCTCAGAGGATTCAATACCAAATTTTAGCTCATGGACTGACCATACTTATGGACAGGAATATCCTTATCAAAAGTTTGGCCCCATCGTCCAACAGAATTGGCATATTGATGCTCGTTCTGATTTTAGTGATAAAACTGCATTGAGTGTTGCTCATGAAGCAATAGTGCTACTTAAAAATTCTGGTCATAACTTACCCATAGCTAAAGTTGACGGGGTGAAACGAATTCTTATTGCAGGAATTGGTGCTGGCACAGACCCAAAAGGTTTCAATTGTAAAGATCAAAAATGTGTTAATGGTGCCCTCACATCAGGATGGGGATCTGCTGCAGTTAACAATCCATATGTTGTCACTCCTTATGAAGCAATTTCGCAGAAGGCCAAAGAGCAGGGGATTATGGTGGATTTCTCAAGTGATCCTTGGGATTTGGACCACATGGATGACTTAGCGGACTATGCGGATTTGGCGATTGTTGTGGTGAATTCAAATTCTGGAGAAGGATACATTGAGGTTGATGATAATTATGGTGATAGACAAAACTTATCGTTGTGGCATAATGGAGATGGACTAATTGAGCGTGTTGCAGAGAAATGTCGAAAGACTGTAGTCGTTGTGAATGCTGTTGGACCAGTGGATATGGAAAAATGGATCGAAAACGAAAACGTTGTCGCTGTGTTATTTGCAGCCCCCTTGGGGCAGTTCGTGGGGCAAGCCATTGCAGACGTTTTGTTTGGAGATTTCAACCCTTCTGGTAAGTTACCATTCACCATTGCAAAGAAGCCACAACATTATGTTCCTATTATTGAAGATTTGGGAGACAGTATTGATCCCCAGGATAACTTTGATCGGGATATCTACTTAGACTACAGATTCTTTGACAAACACAATATTAAGCCCAGGTTCGAATTTGGATTCGGATTGTCCTACACTACATTCAAGATTTGTGATCTTCAAATTAGTGAAATCAAGTCGCCTTCTGAATACTTGCCGTATCCCGAAGAATATTTGCAAGTGTTCCAAAACATTGAAGATGACGTTTGTGATCCAGAAGATGCATTATTTCCTCACGATGAATATGACCCGATTCCAGGTTTCATTTACCCGTATCTTTATAGTGAAGAGGTTCGTACCTTAGCCGACGATTGTTCCTTTGAATACCCACATGGATATAGTCCTGACCATTCAGATAATCCACCGTTAGCTGGCGGTGGACTTGGTGGCAATCCGGCATTATTTGAGGTATTGTATGAAGTGAGCGCTGAAGTTAAAAACGACGGCAAATATGAAGGCGGTTATGTAACTCAGTTATACGTTGAGTTACCAAGTACAATCTTACCGTCACCTCCCAAGATATTGAGAGGGTTTGAAAAGGTATTCTTGGGGCCCGGGGAGGCAACCAGGGTTAGTTTTAAAATTACACATCGAGATTTGAGTGTTTGGGACCCAGAATCGCAACAATGGATTATTCAAACAGGATCCTACAGGGTCTATGTCGCATCCTCAAGTAGAAAAGTTGAATTGTGTGGCGAAATCGACATTGGATGTTGATTTAAAGTCTTGGAGGGGTTGCTTAAAATTGCACTCAAGACCCATCCATTTCATGAAATCAGTGGTCAATATTCTTTAACTATCCTCTACTACACTATTGCTATCACTTTGCTAGCATATTTACTACACGGCGGGCACTCTACACACAGTTTTCATTTGAAGCTGGAAAAATTGGCAGTTTTCTATATTGCAACACAACTTATATAAATGGCACTGGTTAAGGGCACCGGTCAATGGCAAACTATCCGATAAAGATTCCATACTTGTTAGGGCGAGTCATATAGATGTCTTATCATCTTGGATACAACGAATTCCGTTCAATCATAAAGAAATAGCGTAAAGCAGCTGATTGTTACAAATGATACATACCTAATAACATAGAAATTATTTGTTATCTACAGGGATCAGAGACCTCCTTCTCCGTAGCGTTGATCCATTCCGCAACGTTTGTTAGAAAGTCACCAGTGATCAAGATTGTTGGAGTTTAAAGGAATTTACGCTTGATTACAGAATTTACATGTTAGTTATTGTTCGGAACTTTGAATCCTGCTAGTGACGTAAGATTCTTGAGAACCGTGGAGACAAATTTTTGTATTGTATTCCATTAATCTGAACGAACGTACGAACCGGAGATTGTGGAATTCTTACAAAGCTCTTCAGACAGGCTATTGATGTCCTTCTTCCGTAACTAGTTCTCGCGATTATTTTCTCACTAAATTAATCCTCAATAACTTAAAATTATCGATATATTGTAGTAGTTTTGCCCATAATGAGCTTTATTAAAAGTTTCCTGTATAAAAATTGAAATTGTTTCATTTGTATGGGGTCAAGGGTTTTTGGATTATTGTTGGTTCTAAAATCGCATTGTTCAATACTTTCCTGCGGCTGATGCCATCAAGTTGAAGCGTGGTGTATAATATTAGAATTCAGGGAGTCAATCCGTTTTGGAATTAAGTTTTAAACTTTACCAGGCGGTTATGAGGGTTGGTTTTTATTGAGCCGGTTACGAACAGTCAAGTTTTCCCAATAGTGTTTTTGAACGAGAGTTTCTCCGAGGATTCACATGACCCTAGAAAAGCGATTCTAATCCTCACTTGAAGTGTGATTTTCATTTATACTCAACAATTGATTTTAAAAGCCTCCTTGCCAGTTTGTTCCGATGAGTAATTGTTGGTATGGGCTCTAACGCGTCTACCAGCAAGGTGGCTTAGAAGTTTGTTTTAATAATTCCTATGGCTCCTACGCTAGGGCTAGAAGTTGCAATTTTCATCGGCATCAGGTGAATATTTATTTTACACCTCCAAAGGGATTGAATATTTCCACTTGGGAAAATTGCCTTAATGAGTTCCAATCAAAACACACCCACTTAAAATCTGGTTGAACCCATTTCGGAACCCTTCAAGTTATGGGTTCATCCAATGCTCGAATTCTCAATTAAATCCATCGCTCGAATTTTTGGCCACTAATAGGTCATTTTTGAAATTTAAGAGGTATCCCGTGAGCTTACTTTTTATATAAAATGGTAGTTATATTATAAGGTTTTAGAGTTTTTGAATTTCAGTCCCTATTGCTGTTAGATAGTGTTTTAGAATCTATTTTTGCAACCTGTAATCTCCGAAATGGAAGCAACAAGAGTTGAAAAAAAAAAATCTTTAGAGTGAAGGTGGTTGCTCCGGAAAGCTTGGTCAATAGGTTGGGAGTTTATCATGTTAACATTGCGTCTCTTAGAATAATCATTTCATGTTGGTAACTTTAGGCTTGGCCAACATTGTGAATTTCTCGGAACAAAGTGGTATTAAGTAGCATTTGCTCATCGCGGACGATTGTAGGCTCATCAGCCATTAACTGGGCTAGGATTGCCTCTTGTTGAAAAATTGTGTCTGACAAGTGATCTTCGATAGAAAGAATATTTTTAGGAATTTGGAGGAGTTTCCGGAGCTAGAATTGAATTATATAAACCACTGGATGGTATCTAAACATACTTCTGAGTTTGTTCTACCATTGATATTATGCTAAGCAGCTATGTTTTCTGATGCCAATCAACTCGTGTCTTATACAGGGTTCCTTCATTTATGTTCTTATTACTGGCTATACTCACTTTTTAATTGTTGTGTGTTTTTGGTCTAGTGAAATATCACCTCAGGGACAGTAGTTGTGTTATTGCGCCTTTCATTATGGGTGCATAGGTTTGTTGGACCGTTCAGCCACTGGTTCTGCAACAATGGTAGCTGTGAAAGCACAAACTAGAAAAGATACGCCTGCAGTGGTTTCTACCATGTTCTGAGATGACCTGGTTCTTCAATTTCCAATACTAACTTATATAGTGGACTCAATTGAAAGAAAATCTGATAGATCCTGCTCGATATCACCCATTTGAAGCATTTACATTACATTAGTAGTTATTTTCCAATAGAAATACTACTCCAGAACAAACCCTTCTTATTCAACAACCAAATCTCTAGTGGACCAATAATAAATTTTTTTGTTTAAACCTTTCATAGGATTTATTTGGTTAGTAATAAATAAATAGATAATAATATTTAAATATTAGATATACCATCAGTAGTATAATATAGATCGATTTCTTCTCAATCATATAACGTCTTTGTTAAAGATAAGGGTTTACAGTGTATTGGTGAGACACACATAGACAAGAAAAGTTGTGACGAATCTTAAGCAGTTTTGCCACACACAATATATTTAATAATAAACCTTGAACTGATTTATCCATAAGAACCTATATAAGAGTTCTTTAAACTCCGTCGTGTTTTCTGGGTTGACATTTTCTAGATTGACATTTCACACTTTAATTGATCGATCACAGATCTATCCCATTTCTGGTTTCAATTTTTCTTCTCGGATATCGTTTTTACTCCCACGGCACTTCATTCATAGACATGTGAATTTTGTATTAGTTTGAAATACATTAGAACAAATTTAAGTTGCAGCCAATTTAGGTTGCAAAATTATAATTTAAGTATTTCCCAAAAAGGAAAATGCAAGATCTTACGAGATTGGCAAAAGTACACGTCCGTGCATCAAAATCAAGTAAATATAAACAAACATAGAGTGACATTTTCAAATACGTCATGGATACGAATTACAAGTATTCTGAGAGATCAAGACATGGCTATAATCTGGGAGACTACAGCTCTATATATCCGTCTTTAAAAGATGACGCTTTGAACAGAAATAGCCAACGGTTACACAATGTGCCCCTAAGTCACTTGACAGCTTCATCTCCAAAAGTTACAACGGATACTAGAGGATACATTGGAAAGTCGCAAAACAGGTTTTTAAGTGATTTGCCGTTGGAGGGGTCCTTGACTGGGCTCCTGGGAGACAGGTTTACAGAACGGAGAGAACCATTGAAGAACGATGTGTTGGACGACTCACTAAAGAAGTCCACATGGACTCCATTGAGTAATACATACCCAAGAGAATCTTCAAGAAATACTTCCATAACATCTAATAGACGATTGCAGAGCCCACTCAAATATTCTAGGAATGAAAAGCGAGATCCTATACGAAATAACAGAGATACATTGCCCTTTCGAGATTCACTACTGAACAATAGAGAATCAGGTAACCCGTTGCTTAATATTAATAGAGATTATTACGGGTATCAGAAAGAAAATCAAATGGGCGATTTTTCAGGGTCATATCTAGAAAAGGATAAAATGGCGAATCGTAAATCACCAAATGGTAATGGTTGGTCACCTATAAAATCTCTCAACTCACCATATTCACCATCTAACAAAGTTCCACCAAGTATATATCGAGTCATTGATTCTACGCCCAGGAACTCGTCAAGTTCACAGCACACATCAAATAGAATAAGTAAACCAAATCGTCAGAGAGAAGGGTACTTTACAAAACTTCGAAAGTTTCTCGGCGGTCTTGATATTCCTATTGAGCCTTCTAAAGGAGCAGAAATTAAGAAATCAAAGAGAGTAACTTTTGATACTGAAACAAAACCAGCAGAATATACAAGAAAGAACCAATATGATTTTGATAACGATGAAGTTGATGAACTCATTCAAAATCAAAAGCGAATGGAACTGTTGAATAATTCACAACGTGTGGGAAAACTTGAGAACGAGCTTATCGAATTACAGCAAGCCCTTGACCTTGAAAGACAGAAAAATATCAACCTACAGAGAACACACAACGATGAATTAAGGACATTAGAAAGGAGCTATAAAGAGAAATTGCAATCTTTGAATAGTGAACTCGCAAGTATGAAGAGACAGAAGGAATTGGATATTTCCAGAGACTCAGAAACAAAATTACAAAACGAAAGATTAAAACAAAAGAATCTTGAAATACAAAAACAAATGGAAGATGTGAGGGAAGATGTCGAATTTGAACTTAAACGTATAAGAGAGCAAGAAAGGACCATGAAATCAGTCAAAAAAGAACAAGATCAAGCCATGAAAACTCTTAAACGCAAACTTGAAGAACAAAGCCAACAACTATTTGAAAAAGAAGAATTTCTTCAGACTCAACAAGCAGATTTAGAATACAAGTCTATAGAGCTCAGAGAAGCAGAAATTGAAATGAAAAACTTGGAGATTGAAAATAGATTGAGAATAGAGTTGAATAAGATCAAAGAATCAATAGAACAAGGAAAATTCGACTTGTCTAAAGAAAATCTTCATATTAGAACAATGCTCGATAGAAACATGAAAGATTACCAACGCTTTAGTATCAATCAAGAATTCAAAATACCTTTGGACACTTCAACTTTTACGTCTTACGATAAGATCCTTGATAATATTGAAAATGAAATCATGTACATACGGAAGTCAAATGGACTGAGAATTTTAGATGAAGTTAATATCAAAAACAATGAAGAATTAATTAAAACATTAAATGACCATTTGAAAACTTCAAAGAAAAAAGCTGAGTCTAAAATTAAAGAATTTGATGACAGTTTGCTATCTCGAGTTCCTAGATTTGATCATAGAGCTGGTTTTGATCCGAACTCCATACATAAAATTTATATCAAAAAGCACAGATGCTTGAGGAAGTTGGAGAAAATCAATGAAGTGTTAACGCGATTGAAGATATTGGAAGAATATCATGATGACTCAAAGATCTTACAAAAGTTAGAGAACGATGGTGTGAATTCCAACCAATTCTACAATACAATTAAGAGTGAGATTGAGAGAAAGTTCATTTTATAGGTCTTATAGATTTAAAAAATATGTCACTATGGTAACTTTGGAGAAATAAAATCATCTCCTTGATATAAGGAGTGGTTCAATCTCAAATAGATCTTATCTAGCTATAATTGATAGAATAGAATGCTAAACTCATCGATCTAGTTATCATTTTTTTGACACTATTTTCAGACGCGTAAGTAAAAATGAAATATCTCCAATACTAATAATACACCCCAAGACGCGAACATGGAAGGGTCCAAGTCGTTACCTATAAACCTTCAACCGTCTAACCTAAGACCAATAGCATATCGGATTTTGTCAAAAAAACATGGATTAAATATCAAAACTGAAGCACTCAGCACCTTAACTGAAGTTATCAGTTATAACTTTGGATTCGATTGGAAAGGTCCTAAAGCACAACAGTTTCTTGAAGAGATTGGGAGGGTGTGGAAACTAGAGAATCGTGGACTTTTTATAGATGGTCCTGGGTTGAAACAAGTAATTAAAGAGGTCAATAAGAGTTTGGGTAACGATGTTCCAGTTAAAGCGGCCAGATCCGACACACTTGCAGACGTGGATGAGGAACAAACAATAAACTGGGAGGATTATTTCAAGATCATAAATCCTCCAGATCAACCACATTTCAAATTCGATAGACATCGTAAACAATTTGGATTGGTCACAACTCCAACCAAGACTCTAGCCGACAAGTTGTCACATAATCTACAATATTCCATAGATTTATTCAGTAACCGGTACTACTTGTTAATGGATAGATTATCACGTAATGAAAACTTCCAAAAGACTTCATTTGCCAGCATTTCGTCTCTTGCAAACTCGCTTCATAACTCCAAAATTACCAATGAAATTACTCTTGTGAAGAATTTATTGGGAAGAGATGGATCCAAGTTCATTATCTTTGGATTGCTATCTAAAAATTCCAACGGCGATTACATTCTAGAAGATTGTACGGATTATATTGAATTAAATCTTCGTCAAACATATAAAACTCCTGGGTTATTCTTTTCTGTTGGGATGTTTGTGATTGTTGAAGGAATATATTCGGCCTCTGGAGGAAATTCAAATTCTTCAACTGACTATATTGGTGGATGCTTCTATGCAAGTAATGTAGGACATCCTCCGGCGGAAAGAAGAGAAATTAGTGATGAGAATTATGGAAATATCGATTTCTTGGGCATACACAAGGATAATGATACGGGGTCTACTATTAATGACAAGGTTGTAAAGATAAGTCGAAGTTGGAAAAAGAAGCTAACTTCATTGGAGAAATCATTAGTTACTCACAAAATTATAATGTTGGGATCTGATTGTTTCTTAGATTTGTTTAAGGTATGTGATGGATTGGAGAAATTCTTTAGTAAGTTGGAATCGAATATTTTAGAGGATACTATCAATACTCCTCCGTTAGCAATCGTGATGGTTGGATCTTTTGTCTCTAAACCTTTTACTGCGACGAGTTCTTCCGTGGCGAGCATCACTAACTCGGAGACCTACAAGGGCCACTTTGATAACCTCTCCACCATATTATCAAAGTTTCCAAATGTCATAAAATCGTGCAAATTTATATTAGTTCCTGGTAAGAATGATCCATGGCAATCTAGTTATTCTTTGGGAGGATCGAGCTTGAATTATTATCCCCAACGTTCTATTCCTCAAGTATTTACCTCGAGACTTGAACGGATTTTACCAAAAGGAAATTTGATTTGGGGATGGAATCCTCTCAGAATAAACTACCTATCGCAAGAGATTATAATATTCAAGGACGAATTGATGAACAAGTTCAAACGTAATGATATCATTTTTGAAAGTGATTTGGAGAAAGATCGTCAAGAACAAGACGACGAAGACGAAGATGATGAAAAACGTATAAAGAATATTGTTGAAGGAAACTCTACGAATTCTGTATCTACTAGAATTCAACAAGCTAGGAAACTTGTGAAAACTTTATTGGACCAGGGTAATCTTCAACCGTTTTTGAAGGATTCAAAGTTGACGGACGTCGTTTTTGACCATACTCTCCGGTTAGAACCTGCACCAAATACGATTGTACTCCATGATGCTAATTTTGATAATTTTGAGGTCACATACAATGGATGCAAAGTCATAAATATCTCAAAGTTGATAAGTACCACCAAGAGAAGATTGAATTATGCAGAATACTATCCAAGTACGAAGAAGTTTCATTTTAAAGAGTTGTATTTTTAGGAGAACAATTGAAGAACAATGTTTTCTGAGATATACAAGAAATGGAATCTGTCCAAGATTGATTTGTGATGAACGATTTAGCAATCTAACCATAACTTCAAAATACATATATTCTATAATCCTTTCGTCTATATGTTCACTAGAGACAAATTTCTTATGAAGTCACCCAAGTCACTCAATTGAACTTTAAAGTCGTGCTAGGTTCAACATTCTAGCTAATATGTGCACCTATCTGTAATTCTTTTGTAATCTACATATCCAATATCAACTGATTCCATTAGAGCTTTGCTAGCTGATAATCTTCACATCGTCGCAGATTATATCTTTATAACATTCACTTGTTATCATTATTTAATGATAGAAGATAGCATTGAAGACATTATATATTCAACTTGAACCCATAACAGTTTTCTCGTTACTCGCGATCTACGTTTCATTCTATACATAACTGGTTCCACCTATATCGGGTGTTATTCCTGTATATAATTGTACAGAAATCATCACCAAATCAACTCACTAAATCAACTCACCAGTAGTTGTCATCATTAAACATTGCTATCTGGACGAACTCATCACAATACGAAGTGTCAGAATTGTAGTAGGATCTTGACTCTAATTCTTTAGATATACTGCAAACAATTGGTCTCAAAACACTAATCTCAACATTCAGATCCCAACATTCATATCTCAACTTTCATATCTCAAATCTACATCAGACAAACTTAAACAGCTACATATATCAACATGTCTGAAACAACCCAACTGATCCCATTCGTTAAAGAGTTGCATATTTCATTCATTACTGAACAAGATTCTAATCGGTCATTCGAGTATTGGTTAAGTGAGCACTTACGTATGAATGGACTCTACTGGGGCGTCACAGCGTTGATTACTATGAGAGAAGAATCTACTTTACCCAAAGATAAAGTTGTTGAATACGTTTTAAGTTGCTGGGACGAAAAGTCTGGTGGTTTTGGAGCGTTTCCAAAACATGATGCTCATATTCTTTCCACGTTATCGGCATTACAAATTTTGAGAATATACGATGACAAAATGGTCGATTTGGATGGAAAAAGACACAGGTTGACTTCTTTCATAAAAGGTTTACAGCTCAAAAATGGGAGTTTTCAAGGTGACAAGTTTGGAGAAGTTGATACGAGGTTTTCGTATACAGCTCTCTCGTCGTTGTCAATTCTTGGAGAATTAAGTAATGGTGTGGTAGATCCAGCAGTACAGTTCATATTAGCATGTCAAAACTTCGATGGAGGATTTGGGATGGTTCCAGGAAGTGAAAGTCACGCGGCTCAAGTATTCACCTGTATTGGATCTTTAGCTATTGCAGACAGATTGGCCATTTTGAAGGATGATACAAAATTGACAAATTGGCTAAGTGAACGACAAGTTTTACCAAGCGGAGGATTCAATGGCAGACCTGAAAAGTTGCCCGATGTATGTTACAGTTGGTGGGTTTTGTCGTCTCTAGAGATTTTTTCCAAAAAGCACTGGATAGACTTGGACAAGTTAGAGGGGTTTATTCTTTCTTGCCAGGACTTAAAATTCGGCGGGATAAGTGACCGTCCGGACAACCAGCCCGATATTTTCCATACCTGCTTTGGCATAACAGGATTGAGTCTCATAAATGCTGAGAAGTTTGGTTTCAGAGAGATTGATCCAGTTTATTGCATGCCTTTAGAAGTCACACAAAAGTTCCAAAAATGGAAACTTTAAATCCGAGAAAATCAAAACGCTTTAGGTCGATAGAGCAACGTTTAGAATAATTATTATTTGAACTTTTTGCCAATAAACCCGTTATGACGTGGGGCTTTGAATGTTATGAGGACGATCATTCATATTTTAAAACCTAATAGTCAAACTACTAGAATACTTATTATTTGAACTCTTTGTCAACAAACCCGTTATGGCGTGGAGCCTTGAATGCTTTGAGGACGATCATTCATATTTTGGGATCTAATATTCAGACTACTAAGCAAAAATCTAGAAAGATTTGGAACACTTCTCCAACTACACATTGAAGGATATCAATTACGCAAATAATCGGCATAGTAACTAAAATTATAATTATAATTATAATTTAAGATGTGTCCGTAGAACGGATGGTAAGGGGTTTTCAGAGAGGATTGACATACATAAGTAACCTTTCTGTGAATGAGATAATTGTGAGAATGAGATTACTGGAATCACATTATTGAGATTTTTCAATAATTGTAAGGATCTGATAAAAAGCATCTTACTGTTTCGGACGTAATACGCTTAGCAATGTGTCAACACTGGTCATTTTATTGTATTTCTATTTTTTGTGTTGGATTATTAGCAATTATTTTCTTAGATCTATAATATTTTATGAATACTGCTACATCGGTTATGAATACTATAAATTAGGTTGAGATGGTTTTTAGGGTAGTTATTAACAGCAGATTTTTTCACTGGTAAACTCTCTAATCTCATATTGAGCAAGTGATAATTCTTTCTTTTGAAAGTTTCTGAAGTTGATAACCACTTCAGTACCTACCATATTGTTATGGATCACTTCGTTGGTAGATCTGATTTGTGAAACAAGAGATATTCCACAACATGAAGAAGAAAGATTCATCCTATTGTTAGACCTTTGTTGTTAAAGCATTTAAGAAATAGCTCCAAAATATATCATACGATAATCAGTCTAAAAAATGTTTCGCGATTGCAATTGGAGGAAGGTGAAGGCAATTTCTCCTTTTACTGGTTGCGTCTCTATGGGAATAAAACGCAGGAGCCACAAACCTGTTACTGCATTGGTTTAAATTATAGATCGCGCGGTTTACAGGTTATTGTGCAGGTTTGCAGAATCATAGTGAATAAATAAGCGAGATTTCGAATTGTGCAGGTTCTGTTTGTTTGGAAGCTGCGAGTTAAGAACACTTCAAGTAGCTCCGTAGTCAGATTTTCCGCAGACTCCAACAATTCCCCACAGCATGCAATACCTTATATCGCCACTAGAATAGCACAACAGTAGTTCTGCTAGCTTCGATATCTATATTGACTTTTCGATTATGAACAGCACGCAGTTGTTTAATAATTTGCCCTGGCTTCAATGGTTCTAAAACAAGACTGAGCCGAGGACGCAGTTCTTGAAAATTTCCGCCCTCTTCTATCATTCTCTCATCCAAATTGTTTTTTATCTATGGCAAAATAAAGTTATATGCAAAAATAAAGATATTTTCAAAATAAATCTTGTTTACCTGGACTCTACCTAAATTTGGCTTTGGAAGTAAATATAATATTCTAGGGACCTGCACATTTCCTACAAGTGGTATGATTATAGACAACGATTACGTATTCACATCGGTAATCGATGATCTATATGTCGGAAGCTTTCAAGATCTATTCATAAAATTAATTGGGTTATTAATTAGAAGTCAGGAAATTCCGTCCTTCCAATATAATTTCGTACAATTCGCACGACTGCTGGGAAAGTGTCTCGATTTCCTACAGGAACATCGCTCCTAATCATTTCCAATAAACAACTCCTCAACATATTAACCAAATAACTTTGGCGTCATTGATTTCCCTTTGGGGGATATTTGACCAAAAGTGGGATTTTGAAAAGTAGTTTGCGTATTTGATGAATGAGTGTATGGGTGTGTAGCGTAAAAGTATATGAATATCTATCAGCAACTCTGTCGTCATACTACGTATTTCTGTCGAATTATTATTTCGTGTCAGGAAATTTCTGTTTCAATTCCGATAATTCCGTCGACTGAAATTGCGCTTTGACCAAAAACCTACTACGATTACTGATTTAACTGCCTAAATGAATTATATGAACATGGGTTCCTAGAAGAACTTGTGTTGTATGTTTCATTAGTATACAAAGATCTAGGTTAAAAGTTGCAAACGACTGCCCAGCAATTGTTTGAAATTCAACGCAACAAACGCACAGCATTGGTTAGATGATTTTAGGATTTAAGTCTGATTTGGTTGAAATGCGATTGAACTGCAGATAAGCGTAGCTGTAACATCCTGTACAGGTATATCGGAATCTTGGCCTATGGTCACTAGCAAGGAGTGGCTATCAAGTTTAACCGACATTAATATTATATTGAGTTTGCTAGTTGTCATTAAAAGTAGTGTTGTAAATTACTAAGTGTCATTCTTGAGGACCTAGTTTAAGAGAAACTTAATATCATGATGGTTTCTCCTCTTGGCTACTCCCCCAACACTTGTTCCGCTAATTATCCTTCTCCATCTAAATTGGCAAGCATTGGGTGTTCGATCGATAAAAAATGTTGAGATCTCTCTCCAACCAAGTTTTTGTATCTCCTTCAATTCTCGTAAGAGTTTGTCTTCTTTTGGTGACCAGGTAGTTGACAGTTTGGACTTCTTTCTCATAGGAACGGGTGGAAAATATGGCGCAGATAGCTTTGGGGATTCGATCGATGGGTATGCAGATGGCTGGTAATAGACATATTGATTGAACGGTGGATAATAATATACTTGATTGGAATGTTGTGGAAGTTGTGAATGCGCTATTTGTCCATGTAGTTGTATGTTTTGTGGTTGTGCTTGTGGTTGTCCTTGTAGTTGAATGTTTTGTGATATTTGATTTGGATTCATTGGTGGTACTACATCAGCCATTACTGGAGTCATAGGTGCCATATTCATAGGACTTCCGTTAGTTATTCCTGGATATCCATTTATATTTATGCCTTGGTTTGGGTTCATTGGATAAGCACTCATGGTCATAGGTGTAAAATATCCATCTCTCTCTCCCATACTTAATGGAGATATGTTGTGTGTATGTTGAGGGAGTTGATAATTCAAAAGGGAAGTCATATTTAAATTAGATATGATATATGATTTCTAAATCTAATAATGCTTTAAGGATATAAGAATTCACTGTTATATATATACACATTTATGTTTCACAACTATGGTTTTCCTCAAAGAATGCAACTTAAAAAATATATGTTGCAAATAAAAAATACTGTTATAAGTATTTTTTTCAAAGCTACGAGTGGCTGAAATAGCCCCAAAATAACGCATTTATTGAAGTGTGAGATAAGAATACTCAATTTAGGTTATTTTGTATTCTAATTTATTATTTAAACTATATATTTTTTTGCTAACCTGCAAAATGTTTGATTCTCCTATAAATTAAAGTTCTCTTACGATGGAATATTAATTTCAATAACCTGTAATATTTATATAGACTTTAATTATTTAGTTATTTTAACCTGTAAGGTTTATGGGTTTATGTTTTAAGCAGTATCAAGTATTTGGTTTGGATATTAAAGTCTGTACCACTTTAGAAGAAAAACTAAGTTTACTCGCTTTGTTCTCTTAGCAACATGTGTAATAAAAGTAGCAGTTTCTTGATATCTCTAAACTACGATTGTTTCTAAACTGTAAATTTGCTTCAATCCACAAAAAAGAAAAAATAATCAATCGAAATGTTCGTGGAAAATACGTAATTGATTTTTAATTTTGATACTTTTTTTGATTTTTGAGGTACTTGAAAAAAAACGTGATGCGTTACGAGAATAGCAAGACTTTGGACGCAAAAAATTTATAATCCCGATGGAACTATATTCAAAAAAAACCCCACCTACCCCCTCCCCCCCTTCCTCATCATGTTGTTAATCAATAATAAGATATAGAAATGAGATTTAGAGGAACTAGTCTTCGTAAGCAATACCGATGATGTTATTATGCATATTTACATTCCTTACCTTTAATTTCTATTTTTCGGTCTAGACTTTGCCTGTTCAATCTTAAAAACACGAATGCTCTCTCTTGCAAAGATTCACAACATACATCCCAATACCTAAATGTCAGATTCGGAGTTCATTGTAGTTCTTTTTAAACCCACTTTTGTGTGGTTTATTTTTAACATTTGAGACCCAAGGAATTCGGAACCACGATGCCGCTAAAACGTACAAGATTCCGAATGGTCCCAAGGTGAAATCTGTGCCTGCACGCTCATTTTGGAGATTATCGGACTTCCATGGCGCGCTCAGATAAAAAAACTATACTGAATTACAATTAGAAGTAGTTTGATATGATTGAACCCCGTGGGCCCTGTTTTACGCTATCGTGCCGTCTTTCATTGTACTAACTACAATCTCTATTTTTCTCATATCATCAGAAACTTGATCAAAGACACTTAAATTTAACCTTATTAAGGTCTATCCAAAATTCCTTTGTCTCTTTGTACTCTCTTCGCACGATCTGTGTCTCGAAACCATTTGTTAATTGTTTAATTCTGTTTTTGCACTTTGCGAGATATATTTTTTTGTATCTTTCAATATTTTTAAACTTTTCTGCAAGGTGATTATTCCGCTTTGGGGTTTCAATACGACTTGGGAAAATAATGTTCGACCCGAGCAACCCATGCGGGTACGCTGGTATTGGTGTGACTCGAGAAGGACTTTCGATTGGAATTTTTAGCCATCTCTTTTTATTGCTACTTGCCAAGTTTATTTTCTGTGTGTAAATCTTACCCCAAGGATGTATTTGTACTTCCAGAAAAGTCCAAACTCATTTGTCATCATTAATATTTCCCATGACCATCTGAATGCCTTTGTAGCGGCTGCAAACCTATTCCTTATCGTATAACTCTTCTCTTGTCTCTAGAGCGATCGACAAGCTCACAACTCTACCATGTCCTTCTTTGTAAGATCCATGTCGTCCTTCGCCCACCTATTGTGTGCCCGTCCTTTCTCCTGATTCCTGCATAGCTTTATTTTTCTCGCTAATTTAAAGACATCTTATTTTTCGCTTCTGTTATCTAACCATTCCGAAGGCCTTGAAATATTGGGGATTAACACAATCCTAACTCTGGAAATACTTGAATACAAGAATTATATTGAGTTAGGAGATCTTCAGCCTCTTTCATTGTTCTGGGCATAGGTCGCGACTTTAAGATATTGATGGTTATGATTTTGAAACGGCTTGTTGAGCGATTAAAAATCTCAAAGCTGGCACTGACAGGCAGATTTGTAGTTATTTGTAGTTATATACTGCTTGAGGGTGTAGAATCGCTAATAATAATTCTGTACTAGCTGGCTAGATTCTTTTTGCGGTTCATTCCGTTTCTAGACTCAGTATTCTGGCTTCGCTGTCGAGATAGCCTAACTAATGTTGTTCTTAGAGCATCTGAAGTCTACGAATAACCGCCTGCATAGTGAGAATATCAGCAAGAATAGATGTCTGCATGGTCGACACGTCATAACAGAGTCATACAAGCGAACAGGTTACGATCCGGAAATAACCTCTTTTCGTAAGGAGGAATAACCATTAAATCCCAAACGGTAGTATTGACAATTCGTTTAATAGTTCGCTTTGTTAAACACATGTACGGCGTGCTTACAGCGTACTTGCAGCGTATTTGCAATGTATTGACGCGTACTGGTTTATAGGTGGCTTGTTATGCTTGCTGTTATCCGTCAAGTTTTTGCAGTTTTACTGTAACGGTTATGTTCGGACAGATTCAAATCGCGGTTGTGATTGCAAGAGTGAATATCGGGAGTTAAGACTCATCGTAGTTCTTGGTTGTCTATACGGTGCTAACTCCTTGTGGGGGAACTTACTTGTTTATGAAAGATTACACATTTCCTGTAGGTTTCCGGCAGCTTGAATCATTCAAAGTTTGAAATCCCCATTTATTTAAAATGACGTTTCTTCAATTTAGACACACCGCCTCATGCACCCAAAGATCCAAATTTGACCGCCCACTTCTCATACTCCTCTAAACCTTCTCGCGATACACTTGGCCGGATATACTTCAAACTACTTTTGAAGTCAGATAGGTTGATTGGGCGAATGTTTTCTGTAGGCGTAGAAAGTAAATCGTCTCCCAACGAACGAAGAGGTCCCATGGCGGAGTCTTTGGCCAAAGCTGTTATGTCGGAGCCAGAAAATCCATCAGTTAGACCAATCAACTCCTCCTGGTCAGCTTCCGTCAATGTGTGATTTTGATACTTGAGTAATTTCATTATTTGTGATTTACGAGTTTCTCCTTCTGGCAACGGAATGTACTGTCTCCGTACAAACCTTCTTCTTGCGGCCTCGTCAATTGACCACGGCAAATTTGTAGCTCCCAAAATGAGGACGCGGGAAACATCCTCTCCTTCAACTTCCCGACCAGCTGCAGCGCTCGATAGCTCTGACCATTGAACTAAAAATTCATTTTTGATTCTTCTCGAACTATCAACCTCTCCTTCCGTACGAGAACTCAATAACGAATCGATCTCGTCAATAAACACGATCGAAGGTGCAAGCTTTTTTGCAAGTAAGAACATTGCCTTGACTAATTTTTCTGATTCTCCCAAGTATTTTGAAGTTAACGACGATGATGATATCGAGAAAAAAGTAGACTTGGATTCTGTAGCAACGGCTCTTGCCAACATGGTTTTCCCAGTTCCCGGTGGTCCAAATAACAACATTCCTCGCGTGGGCTCTCGCAACCCTTTGAACAAATCAGGTCTCAAAAATGGATACACAACCGCTTCTTTCAAAGAGTTCTTTGCTCCCTCCAATCCTACTACATCGTCCCAGTACACTTCGTCTCCTTTGACAACAATATCGTTGAGAATTTGTCTTGCTGATTGTTCATCAATTCCACGAATAGAGCTAATGAGCAATTCTTGTTCTTCTGCTTCGGTCAATGCTTTTGGTTCCTCTGAACTTGCCAGAGTTAATGAGGAAGTCGGAGAATCGACAGTACCAGTTGAGTTACGTTTAGTGTCACCCATTGGCCTACGTGTCGGCGAAACTCCTTTACTTGGAGCCTTGACATAATTGTATGTTATGTTTGAGGTTTTCTTTTGCAAATGTAATGAATTTGAAGACACTTTTCCTTCGGCTTTTGGTTGAGATGCAGCTTTCGGTTGTGTTGAGCTCTTCACCTGTGCTTTTGCTTGTAATTTTGGTTGACTCTTGGTTGTCTTGGGGATTTTTTGAGCCAGTTGCTTCATGAGTTGGGTCACATTCAAGGGCTTTGGTTTTGTGTATACATAAGGTTGTTTTGTAGCTTTTGGAATTTCTGTCCTTACATCTCTTTCCTTTTGATCGGGCCTTGTATTTTCTCTCAAATCTCTTTCTGCTCTTATGTCTGAAGTGCTTTTAGAAGTTCTGTATGATTTAGGCTTGGAGTTTATATCACTTGGAATATGTGAAATATTTCCTGTAGTATTATTCTGTCCAATATTTGACTTTGCTTCGTATCCGTTTTGTAATTGAATTTTTGGTACACGAGGTGGAGGAGGTGGAGGTGGGTTAGGTGTTGATTTAGCTGGTGGGGATATAGACTGACGACCCTGCCTTATTTCACCTTGTCCTAATGCTGATTTTGAACCTCTTGATGCTGAGCCTTCTTGGCCATTACTAATTGATAGTTTTTTTAACTTATTATGATCGGGTTCATGGTATGAATTGAAATAGTCATTCAAATATTCATCATCTTCATCGTCAGAAGTTTCGAGGTCTTCAAAGTAATGTTTTGGATTAAAAATTCGAGATTTTGGTACTTGCTTGTCTTCCAAATCGATCAAGTTAAGTGAGGTATTCAGTTCATTTATGTGGGAGCTTGACGAGGTATTACGGGTAGTTGAGGTGATGTAATGAGGCGAATTGATATGAGCCGAGGTGTTGTACTGTCCATTTGATGTGTTATTTCCATTTGAAGTTTTATAATATCCATTTGTTGTATTAGATCCATTTGTAGAGTTATATCCATTTGTTGTGTTATATCCATTTGTTGTGTTATATCCATTTGATGTGTTGTGTCCGTTCGATGTGCTAGTTCCATTACCTGCGTTGTGTCCGTTCGATGTGCTATTTCCATTACCTGCGTAATGTCCATTCGATGTGCTATAATTTATCTCAGGTTCATTTCTTCTTGATATCTTAGTGTCAACAAATCCTTTTCCATTCTTGTTTGCATTTTCATATATGCGGTCGTGTCTCTCGTGTATGCTTCCAAACCCTTCATCATCGCCTTCGATTCTTTCCCAATTATTTCCAAAATCAAAAGACTCTTGATCAAAATCTTGAAATGGCGCTTCTTCACCTTTCTTTGAAGTGTTCAACTTCTTGTTGACAGCCAAGGTTGCTGCCTGTGATGCAGGACTGTTTTTCTTTACCTTCGGTACAAAATTTGACGATGTCGAGCTGTTGGGAGATGGACGTAACGATTTCAACATAGAACGAGGAACGGTGGAATTTGTAAGTGACCTTGATGCAGAAGTTCGCAAAGACAGCACTGATAATGACGTAGGCTTGTTGTTGGCGATTTGGTTGCTGTTGGTTGAAAGTTGGTTGTAACTTGCTTGTGGTTTCTTCCTGTTGACTTCATCCATACGTAGCTGAACTCGGATTAAATGTTTGACATTTTGATCACGTATGGACTTGAGTTCGTAGAGGATCGTGAGCTCATCGTTGCTCAACTTATGTATCTGTTTATCGAATAATTCTATCTTGTAGAGTAGCGAGGTGTGAAGCCCTTTCCAGCCTTTAAGGGCTGCCTCGACGTTGTTATCTTCCTCGAGAGTAAGGTTTTTTATAGAGTTATTACAACAGTCATTATACGTTTGTTGCAACTCGTCGTATACCGATAATTGAGGAGGTTTCTTTCGAAACATGCTTAGGAAGAGTGTGGTAGTGATAAGATTGTGGTTGATTTTTGGTTGAAAAATGATTTAGTGTGACGCGGGAAGAAGTCACAACTGGAAAACCGTAGTCGGGCTGGTCACTGTACACTTAGTAATTGTGATCAGAGATCTAATCTGACCTAATACTGTGGTACTTGAGACTGTGGCAAATTGTCTCTTAACGAATTGTTGAGATTTTGATTCTGAGTTGCTGCAATAGTTCTATAAAAGTGGATCATCGTCAACTCGCTATGTATGAATATGGGGCTACAAGAATTATAGGGGATACATCTAGCGAAGTTCTGACTTATAATCCTGAGAGTGTTGGTTATTTCCCGCTAAATATCGATCACTAACTTCTACAAACCACGAAGGGGCTAGTAATAGTAAAATCAGAACTCTACATGGCTTTACGTTTTGATCATCTATAAGAAACCTCAGGTGAAACCTCAGAGAAACTTCTACAAATCTCATCTCAGTGTCAGAGTATCAAGTGAAGTCATAAATTTATAGAGATCATCTGATTCTGATCATCTGGCCATTACGATTCCTCCAAGTTCAATTATCAGTACCAAACTCTCTCTAGTAGCAAAATCTCTCCATAGACCATATTACAATCTCAGAATATCATTGGACGGTTCCCTCGTTGTGCTACTGATTATTACTGATCTGCTCCCTATTTATTTACTCCACAGACTCCTTTGGATCTTCTCCTGATACTTTGCAAAATTTCTGGCCAGATGAAATTCCAGGCTACTACAAATTCTCACATAAAGATCATCACCGCAATTTGGTCTACAGACCGGCTTCTCATTGTCTTCAAGCCATCAGCAATTTCAATTTGAATATAACTCGGGCTTGCCCCAGTCACCAGCCGTGACAGCTAATTATAGATGAACTACAATTATCAATGACTCACTCACTCTGACTATCAGCTCATTAATACCCCATCCAACACATTCTATTCTCACAAGTTTGGAATATCTATCACATTTACTGACACTGAACTTGGTCACTCCTAGCTAATGGTTATGATAATTAGATGTTCGAAACCTATGATTATACTCGGTCTTCGATTGAGATTGGATTTGTCCCTTGTCTCCACGATTTTCTACATTTTATTACATGCTACTTCATCAGGCACTGTCTAGGCTCACCTACTCGATATGTCTTGACTTAACGGGACACTCAAAAGTTTCAAACCTCTTGAACATTCTTTATAGTCACTTTTTTATCTGACCGAACCTTTATCCACGATTAACTAACAACACATAAAGCTAGAACCAGAATCCCTAACAAAAATCGCCATGTGAATGCGCTTTCCTAATTTAATAGGCAAAGCACAGCAATCTAAGCTTCCAAGTTACCCCAGACAAAATTCAGGTCGTTGCAATATGTATATAAAACTAATTAACCGCTGTAATTCAGCTCGGAGTCAACTTTCAATGAGCCTTTTAAAAACTTTTGCAAAGGAAAGTGAGAAATTGTTCCTTTTATAGTAAACCATTTTGTCCGGGTAACTTGAGATTTTAAGTGTAAGCCCTGTGGAGAACCCTCCAAAATCAACCTCTAACAGGTAAGTTTCAATTACGTCATATAGATACAAGGTTAATACTTAGTAGTGTGAATTATCTACTGACCACGCAACTATCCAAATACCATTCTTCAAATTCCAACTAATTACTGATCCAATACTCTTTAGAATCAATCAGTTTCGTGCTGCCTAACTTAAGTCACCACAACAATTTTTGAATAAAAATATATTAAAATTAAAGACCATCATATTGAATATCTGACTATCTCCTTCTAAACCTGACTATATTGCTACCGAACATCTGTCTATAATTCTACTAAAAGTCTCACTATACTCCTGAGAATTCGCCTCCCAGTATTCTAGAATCACAGGCTATTCAATATAAATCCTCAAAATAAATACCACACTAGTCATACAAACTACATCACATCCCAACTTCTTAACATGCAAGAAATCATAGCCTCTATCATATCGTTCATTATAACTCTAGTGGCATTTTGTCTCAGAAATACGATTTCCCTTGGAATATATTCGTACCATGAATATCCCCAATTCACGTCCATAGTTCTTACACTCATAGGAATCTACTTCTGCTACAAATTCATGGTTAGGATTTTCAAAATGTGGTTCAACTTTGTAATTTATACGATGAAAGTTGTTGTTACTCTTGGTGTCGTTTTCGTCCTAGCACTTATTTATGTACGAGGATTTGATCGTCTTATAAATCAAGACTGGCCATTTGTGAAAATGATTATAGAAAATGTTGCTTCATCCAGCGACAAATCGTCATGGTTCAATGTTTTCACTTCTTCTGGTGGGCAAAGGATTATAGAGGACGGTGCAAGCTTTTTGGAGGATATTGGCGTTGAAGATCCGTATGCATATTTTGACTATGTCAAGGAGAATATCGATGATACTAAGGATTATTCATTTGAAGGCTTCGAAGATGTGCTTAATGGAGTTAAGGATTTCCTTGCAAATTCACAATTTCTGTTCCAAAATAATTAGAAAGTCAGATTGATGCAAAATTAGAACATAAGGGACATCAAAACAGAAGGGCACGTCAAAACAGAAGGGGACTCATTGATATGTGATGGTGATTAGTGACAAATTCTTTGTAATGAGATTATAAACTGTAACTCCTGGGATCGTACACTTTTACATACTTCACAAAACTATCTGAGAAGTCGAATGACTTATGATGTAAATTGTTTTATGTTGTAAATTATTCTAAAATGTCTTGAGTTATGGCTTATATATTCAACGACTTCTCGCTAGTTAGACCTCGTCAATACATCTCAAACCTCTGTCCTTGACAAAGAATGTCGAAACAAGACATATTCCAATCAATGGGACACAGAGGATGAAGAAGTTTCTGATCGATGTCATATACATTCCTTGTATCACCACCACTTGTTCAGGGGAGAACTGAGTAATGTCAATGCGACTGTAAATATGGGTCTTCAAATATGTCAAGTACGTTGACGACAATACCAGGTCTGGAGACTTCAACTGAACATCAATCTCCTTCAACAAACTATTACTCACGATAAGAGAACCAACAGCAATTCCCATGGTACCACCAAAAGAACGAAGAACGTTTCTTGTACTTATAACAACGGCTCTTTCTGCCTTTCTGGATTGTGCTTGAGCTGCCACGATAGTTGGTTGGAAAGTAAACCCAACACCGCTGCCCATGATCAAAAGAGAAACCACCACTACACCATAGCTTACAGTTCTGTTGAAAAGTAATAAAAGACCACAACCAATAGTCCACAAAACATAGCCTGTGATGATCACATAGATATAGCGACCTGTGTAAGTTATTATTTGACCAGCAATAATAGATCCCACCGACTGTGGAATTACCAAGGGCAATAAGAGGATTGCGGAGTGGATGGAATCAAGCTGTCTCACTATTTGAAAGTAGTATGGGAGGTAATATATGCATCCATAATACGCCATTCTGAAGAAGAAATTCGAACCCAAAATCAACAGTAAAGAACGACGTGAAAATAGGTAGATGGGAATCATTGGAAGTTTGGGAACTTTCCATTCTATAAGGACAAACGTGATTAAACAAAGACCTCCAATGATAAACATGACAATTATCAACGAACTGTCCCAAGCGTAAGTTGATCCACCACCACTTATTGGCACAAGCAATAGAGTAAGAGCAGCAGTACTGAATACCATCCCGAGATAGTCGATTTTCTTGAATTTGTCGGAAGCTTTCAAGACATGATTGAGGTTGGAAGAGGCCTCTTTGGTGTCTATCAATAAGTAGATGGTTATCATCACCAAGACATTGATTCCTGGCATCATATGGAAGAAGTTTCTCCAACTAGAACGCTCAGCAAATGCGGCCATGATAAATGGTCCTAATGCGTTCCCCAACCCGATTTGTGCCCCCAATATACCTTGATATTTTCCTCTTTTCTCAAGAGAACATATATCACTCAACATTACCATAGTTAGCGATTGTGTTCCGCCGCAACCTATACCGGCAAATGCTCTAAATATATAGAATTGAACTCCTGTTTGAGCAAATCCACAACATATTTCAGCAACTGCTAGGATTCCCAAAGAGCTTAGGAGAATGGTCTTTCGCCCAAATATATCAGAAAGCCGTCCAAACAATACTTGACAAACACAATTTGCAAGCAACGCAGCACTTCCTGCCCAGTTGATTGTGGCTTCAGCATCAAGATCTTTAGCAATCTGCGCTAGAGCTACCGTGACCCCTGTCTGATCCACAAAGGTGATGAAAAGTCCTAGTGAAAGAGCCCCAAGACATATAACGAGTTTCTTAGTCTCTAGAATGTTTAGATGTGCATCTCCCAACTTTTCACTCAACTCTCTTCGATCCTCATGATCTGAATCAGGAGTATCACTGGGAGGGTTTCTGTGAACTGTACCATATTCCAAGTCATTTGTGACTATCTGGCTTTCTGATTCACAGTTGGTGAGATCGACACTGTGATCGAGTCCACTATTCTCACCATTTAGAGCCCCAGTTTTGTCATTATTCTGACTATTTTTGTCCTCTCGTTGCCTCATATCTTCTGATTTCATCTTTTCTATCATCTCTTTCCCTCCACTTAAAGGTTTTTCATTAGTTGCACCGCAGTCTGCAACCATATCATAAATTCCGTGCTGTCACTTCAAAAAATATGTCTCGGAATTACTTCATTTATATAAAATTTCGGACGGAGATCGGTCTTCTCGGAGAAGCAAATGAGGGGGGGGTAACAACTCCGACATCCCCGGCTTCCCCCTCTTTTAGAGAGGAGACGAGAAATATAAGCAGGTAGCCATATCTAAAGTGAGTTTTTATGACGGTTCCGCTTTAAGGTTTAATATAATATCTTAATCTACAGAATTTAATTGGTATATCTTTCAAAGTAGTTGGTATATTTTGCATACTGGTTGATTTAATCAAAATAAGACTTCGTGGCCAAGCTGGTTAAGGCGTAAGACTGTTAATCTTGAGATCGTGAGTTCGACCCTCACCGAGGTCGTCTTTTTTTATCTTTTTGAAATAGTGATATCTTATAAGGTTAGATACTCTATATATATCCCTAAACCTTATATACGTGAAATTACCCTTTAAGTAGCAACTAGCACCATTCTATTATCATTTAAATCGATTACTGTATCATTTTGTCAAGAACACGACTTTATAGTACGCTCCCCAGAAGAGTCTATATATGAAGCCATTGTCGATAAGAACTCACAAGATTATCGATCACAATATATACAACAGTTATGGCACTATCATCTAGAACTCGTCCACCTTTGATTCTAGTCTTCTAGTACTCCCTGGTCATACCTCCCTAGCTCTTCTACTCCCAGTTGTCATCTTGTTCGACATTCGCCTCACCAGTTCGTCGCCAGTCTCTTCTATCTCTACGTCTACATTATATATCTCAGATTTAACATATATTAAATATACTCTGACTATTTCTTAGCACTCTTCTTGATACCTCCACCAACCATTGGTCCACCCTTCTTTGCTTTTTCAGCCATGGCTTTCTTAGCTGCGGCGTCAGCCTTTTGCTTAGCCTTGAAGGCGATATCTTCTTCATCTTCAAATTCGTTTTGCTTCTTCTTTGGAGCCTTTAAAGGCTTAGCTTTACCACCTTGACGACCGGACATTGTTAGTTGTAGTTGTTGATGTTAAATTGTCCATCTCATTTTTGAAAAGGTGAAAATTGGAATGTAACCTGTAAATGAGAAAAGTGAAACTTGTGATTCTGTATAACACACCTGAAATTACTGTATAACGCTTGAAATTACTAAAACTCTGTAGCTACTGACTACATATATCTACTGGCTACCTTACATACACTGTCTATTGTCTAAAGCTACTTCTATATTGAACTATCTCTAAGTGGTGCTTCTAACCTGCAACTTCACTCGCAACATCGCCCAACCTGTAATCATATAACAACCTGTAATTACGTCGCAACCTCCCCAACCTGTAATCATAAATCAGTGGGCAAATTTACAACCATCTTCTCTCCTATTAACAGATCAAATGGTCACGTTAACCACCCAGGACAAGGAGAAAATCAAGCGGGCGATCCCCAAAGCTAACAACAAAATCATTGATGCAACAATCGCCCGACTTTACGTCGCTTACCCCGACCCAACCAAGTGGACCTACACAGGTTTAGTGGGAGCGATCACGCTCGTGGACGACTTGGTGGGCCATACCTACTTCTTGAAGCTTGTGGATGTCTTAGGAAATCGAGGTATTGTGTGGGATCATGAATTGTTCATTGATTTCGACTACAACCAGGACCGTAAATTCTTCCACTCTTTTGAAACCGAGGATTGTATGTTGGGATTGTTGTTTGAGGACTCCAACGATGCTTCCCATTTCTTCAAGCGTGTCACAACCCGTCAGAAGTTTGGGTCGAAGCAGACAGTCCATAATAAAAATGCAATTGCTTTGAAACTGCGCGTTGAGCCCACCGTCCAAGCCCCTGGTCCTAGAGGTGAGTATGTGGATGTAAATACGGCGCAGAGATCTAGAAGATCTAAGGGTGTGTTATATTATGACGATGCCCCACCGCCGGAATGGAGATCGTTGTATGCAGAGTTGGCCGCAGCAGGAATTACAGAAGATATGATTGCTGATAATAGAGAATTCATAAAAGAATACATAGCCAAGCAAGGTGGACCGTTGGTCGGGTTGGAACCTCCAGTCCCAAGAAAATTCAAGAAGCAAGATCCTGTATTTGAAGCGAAAACCCCTTCAATCAAACATAAGAACAAGAAAGCTCCTCCTCCTCCGCCTCCGCCAGGTCAAGGTGGAAATGAAGAGGCTTCGCAAGTGGCTTCGTATCCATCATCACCTTCTCCTCCGCCACCCCATCATACTCCAGTTGCTTATCCAGCTTCGAGCTCTCAAGCTTCCCCATTACCAACACCTCCTGCAGTTCCATCAAAAGATATTCCTCCTGAAACTGATTCGGGTGAAGAAAAGGAACCTACGCCTGAACCTTTACCTGCAAAGCCTCGTTTCAGAGTTCCTCCATCAAGTGCAATTGTTCCTCCTGTAAGGAACACATCTCTTAATTTGGGACAACCAAATAACCCCCCTCAGCAATATCAACAACAACCTCCTCCTGGCCAATATCAACAACAGCCTCCTCCTGGTCAATATCAACAACCTCCTGCTCCTTCCGCGCAAAGTTCGAGACCTATTCATAATGCTCCTCCTGGAAGAATCGTTCCACCCCCACCACCTGGAAGAATCGTTCCACCCCCTCCTCCTGGGAGATCCAATATGCCACCTGGTAGAGCAAACGTGCCTCCACCTCCTCCAGGCAGAAGTAATGTTCCGCCTCCTCCACCAGGTAGAAATTCAGGCCCACCACCTCCCCCACCACCGAGAGCAAGAAATGGTCCACCTCCACCTCCTCCAAGAGCAGGTAGGGTTCCTGCGTTACCACCACAACAGCTACAATCACCTCCACAACAGTTTCAACCACCACCACAACAATACCAGCCACCTCCACAACAATACCAGCCACCTCCACAACAATACCAGCCACCCCCACAGCATGCTCAACCTCCTCCTCCTCCTC